>LKMJ01000815.1_pt1 | contig 25779 bp, 34 predicted proteins | sample 643391 | NCBI WGS metagenome assembly LKMJ01 (sample SAMN04112250, study PRJNA286221) | soda lake metagenome | biome: soda lake; feature: Kulunda Steppe; material: water; isolation source: sample PL-Br10 brine of Picturesque Lake | place: Russia: Kulunda steppe | collected 2010-07 | reverse complement strand
TCCAGACTTTGCATTTGAATTTCTTAAAGGGCACCCTAGGTGTGAAGCGGTCTGCGCCTAACTGGGCTGTTTTACGTGAATGTGCACATGAACCCCTGCAATTCTATTGGTTTAGAGCTGCCATTCGATTTTACAACGGGATGTTGTCCTTCAATAGTGCCACTCTTAAGCAGACTCTTCATGCAGACCTGAAGCTGGTGCCTCGGGCTAAAACATCTTAGGCTTCGGATATTTTACGTGCCTTTGAGGGATTGCAAGGCTGTGACACTTATACACAAGCTTTCTTGCAGGGGCTCCCTATTTGTTACTCGGATTTCACTGCTGACCTGAGGTTTAGGATGAAGAAAGTGTGGAGGGACATTGCTGACATGAACCCTCTGGAAAGCAACAACAAACTGGTGACTTATCATTCTTGGTTTGCCTGCCCCCTCTTAGATCTTCAAGCTGACTCACGCACACGGGTGCGGAATGGGGGTGCCTCCCTGATACCTCCTCGCTATCTGCACCTTGATCTCCCTAAGCATGTTATGAGGAATGTGAGCAGGTTTTGCTTGCGAGCTCATACTCTTGCAGTGGAATCCTCCATCTGGCGCGATGGAAATGGCCACTGTGACAAGTGTTCCTGTGCTGCTGTTCAAAATGAGGTGCATGTTCTTTTTCACTTTCAAGACTTGTTTGTGTGCTCTCTCAGAAGAAGGTACTCTTTCCTTTTCTTCCCTTTCTGCCAATCCTTTTCTATGGAGGCCCCTTTTATTCCACATGCTTGACTGTCTTTGATTTTCTTTCTCAAAGGCACAATTGACTCTGCCATTCCATTTCGGACATTATGGACTATTTTTTGGCTGGCGAAGACAGCAACAAACCAATCAGCCTAACGACCTGGCTGGCGGTTAACCCCTTAACTTGAAACTTGTAATTGATACAGGAAGTCTTCACTGCCTACGTATTTCTCTACCCTTTTCCTTTTCAGGCTGTCCTCAGCATTGGTGTCTGCATGTTATTTCAATTATTTAGGCGGTCCCTATCCCTTGGTTGAACGTGATGGGTGTCTAGGCTTTCATGAGCCCCTATGAGCACAGTAGGCTTTGTGCACTGCTTAGAAGTTCAGCCAAGTGGGGCCAACAAGGCATCAGCACTGGCACACAGGACCTGGTCTTGGGGATCGGTGACAGGCAGGTGAGGACAAACACTACAAACCGTTTGTATTTGTGACAAATCAATGATCGCTTCACTGCCTGTGTCCTGTCCTGCTTGCACCTGGGGGCCTGGCTCCATGCCTACACAGAAAGTAAAATTGCGCACGCAGAGCACTGATCTGCACAGGATGATCTGCTTTGTTGTGGAGGGAAAGGGCTCATATTTGTGCATGGGGGCGCACCAACACCGGACAGTGCCTGAGCATGTCGAGACCCGGGTGCTGTTTGCAAGCAGGCTACACTTTCCTGACTGCTGTGCTAACATTCAGTGGACAACTCTACAAGGTTCTTGGCAGACGTGCTGGCGCTGCCAATGGGCCTCACTGCTGCCCCTGAGGGGCCTGCTGGCGACGCTGGTGCTGACGCAGGAGCTCCAGCATCTCAGAGGCGAGCGCGTTGCCCGCTTGTAGCGTGTGGCTCCTGCCCCCAATGGGAGCGGAGCATTCTGGGCAGCGCCCCTCCATCATAGCCTGCCCGCACTCGCCGATGTAGTAAGGGTGTCCATTGGGGCACCTGCGCAGAGGGTGCCATGGAGCATACATTGCAGTGGGTGCGTGCACCGCAATGGTGACGCCGCCATCATTATGGTATGCATCGTAGTCAAGGTACCATGAACTCTTGAAGCTTTGCACACCCTCGCGGTGCACGCTGTAGCCCTCCTTTGTTGGTCTCTGCTTTGACTACCTCAAAGAGACAGAAGGGAAGGCAAAAGCGAGACCATGCCTGCCACAATGACCACAGTAGCATGGTGGCGCTGCACATTCAAATGAATGTGCACATGGAAAGGCATTGATAGAAGACTGACACAAGCAGCTGCTTCAGCCGCTCACCTGTACAGGTGGGAGCTGAGGTAGCTCTGAACGTCTACTTCATATCCATACCTGGCCCTGTCAGCCAGCGTGGCAGCAGCTAGAGCTGCAAAACCGCAGATGAGCAAGTGAGCAGCGCTGAGTTGCGTGAGGTAGAATTTGGCAAAGTTAGGCAGGCACAGAAACTATTACATCCTGATGTAGCGGTTTGAGCAATGACGTCAGAAAGTGAGCTTGAAAGAGCCTGAGTGGAGCGAGGAGCCACGATGCCATGCCCTGAAACCTTGTTCATCAGCTTAGTATTCATTGCGAACTTGTCCTAAGGAAAAGAGACAGGACACAAAGCACTCTATTTTGATGGCATAACGCATATTAGGAAAGCAGGCACAGCATGCTTGAATTATTCACCTGCAAGGGCATCCTCTGCATCCATCTCCCCTGAGACCTGCTTCTTGACATCAGGGAGCTTCTGCAGCAGCTCCTGGAATGACGCCAGGTCACGAGAGGCCACACCGCCTCCCTCCTCCAGCTGCCTGCTTGATGCTGCTCCAAATGCCTCAGCCTGCCATGAGATTAGAGATAGGTGTGGGTAGGCATTTTGTGGTGGTAGTTAATGACCCCTGCTAAAGACTAAAGCCGCTCCTCGTTTCATTTTTGTTGCTATTCCAGATAAACGAGCGAGTTGGACTGCAAAGAATGTTGGAGTAGGCTTTCACCTAAAAAAGGTGCAGGAAATCTTGTTTACCTGGCTTAAGAGCTGGAGCTGGTGTTCGGTAATCCTCTTCATTCCTCCTGCCTCCACTGCTTGCAGCAAGTCTCTGTGCTTTTGGGCCTGTTTGAGCATTGATAAAATGCTCTTTTGTGGACAGATCACGACAGGGGCTCATACATACTCACATGGTCACCTGCCAGACTTGGTTAGCACCTTAAGCCTGTCAATTCATCAATTTCCACCAGTCTCCCTTGCTTCTTTTCTCTCCTTTTACCTTTTTACCACTCTATCAACCCTGTCTTTCACACTGGAACGAGAAGCATACTTTCAATCCCAGGTCTTGCCTGGATTCTAAATGGGCACTCCAATGGCATACTTACATGAGTACTCCAGCTGCTGCCTGGGTTACGCTCAGCATACACCTGCCACTACACGCAAGCCGCACAGATACTATCACCTCATGTATGGCCACCATATTCCAACTGTGCATCCACCACACACTGCACACCTGCCGCGCGGCCACCACCGCCAGTGTCAGCTGGATCACTGCCCTGGCTACCAGGAGTGCACTTGTGAAGGTGCGGGCCTTGATGGCAGCAGAGAACCAAGCCTGCGGAATGGTTGGGGCCCCTGGTGGATGGCCACGGGGTGGCCGGAGGAGCCACCCTGCCATGCTGACCACCTGCTGAATATTATCCTTTGCCTGCAGGGGATGTTTACATGCGCAATGCATCGGTGAACAGGTAATGGTTGCTCTTTCAATACTTCATAAATACCAGGAGGTACAAGGACCTAAAGAGCTAGCTATGACGAACAGGACATATACATGTGCACGGAATGGCCATATGCATGTGCATGGATTCTGCAGACTCTGGAGTCCAGAATAATGCCTGCTTTGAGTGTATTGGTGCAAGGTGGCAGGAGCAGGGTGCTGCTTGCGGCAAGATGCATGATCTAATGCTGCAAGGCAACTGTGACGCAGTAGACACACAATCATTTCTTGCTGCTCACCATTTTGTTCAGTGCGTTCACGGCATGAGCCACAGGGGGAGGAGGGTTACGAGGTGGACCATGCTGCCTCCTTGGCTCGCGCAGCTGGGCCAGGCCCTTTTGGCAGATCCCAAGGCCTGCACACACAGGAAACACGGTTTGCTTACAAGGCCGAGTCGCGCAGGGTCGTGGATGAAGAGCACTGGAGGCACCTGTAGTAGATGAGCATTGGATAGGAGAGGCACTTCACTGTGTAATCAAGGCCACCGTAATTTAACATCCCTTTCCACTTTGTGAAAAGTAAGTGTATACCCTACGTGGTGGTTGCACAAGAATGACGGGCAGATGAGAGTGTCTCACCCTTGGTCAACACCTGGAGTGTTGCCTCCTTTGCATCCATGATGGCCACCCTCACTTTGCTCAATTGGCTCATGTCTGGTTCCAGGGAGGCGGCCATCTCCGCAGTCAGCTGCACACAGATAAAAGCGCCTTGGTTGGAGTTTGTGCTTTCTTGACAAGCACTCAATCCACGAGTGCATACGTATGCGCGCAGGCCCTTGCAACCTCAACAGTCGTGAAATGTGAGTGTATTGTATGCAGGCTTACACTGTGAGTCACTGGTTGTGGCTGCACAAGCAGGAGCCATGTCATTCCTCATCATCATGCCCAAGCCAGCAAGCACACACATTTCCAACCCAATTTATTAAATGCATAGCTTGCATGGCACACGTATGCAACAGTTGTCTTTCCTGCTGAGGCTCACCTGCAGGGTGAAGGTGCAAAGCGCCCGTGAATCTGCGTGGGCATTTTGCTGTGGTTGCGGCTGTTGCTGCTGCAGCTGCTGCTGTGGTGGTGGTGGCGGCAACTGATCCTGCTGCTGTTGCTGTGTATCCTGCTGCTCCTCCTCCACCAAGCGTCCCAGACGTGCCCTGGTTGCCTCCAAGGCACGCTGCTTTGGGCTTCGGCTGCATCAGTTGATAGGGCAAGAGGCTGGTGGCAGCGAGCGTTGGGCCTTTGAAGAGGCTCCAGTGGGATCAAGCATTTCAGGTCATGATCAGTACAGCCGTCAACTTTTAATCAGTGCAGCCGTCAACTTTTAATCAGTGCAAACGTCTTTTCATGATCAGTTAACCAGTACAGGGAATGCTGCACAAGTTGCCAAGCCATTTCACTTGCTGTGCTTATGAGCAGCCCACCCCTGCTGCTACAAAGAGACAAGCCTTTACAGAGGGAGCACCTGCTGCACTTCTCTGCCAGCTGCAAGAGGGCTTGCTCCACGCCCTGGCACACATTGTATGCCTTGCGCAGACTGCTCTCCAGCTGCTCCAATGCCTGGCGGCGTGTCAGGCTGGTCAGCTGTCTGGATGCCTCAGTGATGTGCGCCTCCGCAGAGACATGGATGCTGCGGATGCGGCTTTGCAGCTTCTGCAACTCTATGCCATTTGCACTCAACAATCGCCTGTCCTGCAAGTCTGTTAATCGGTACACAAGGAGTGCAAATAAGATGGCAGCTTTGTCACAAGTTGAATGACGCACAAGATTAAGTGTAGCTGCAATGCAGCACTTTCGCACGTACATCCACATTTGTATCACAGCCCTTAAAGTGCAAGGGTTTGGGTGCTCACACCTGTGTGCATGGCGTTTGATGATTACCCTGTGCTTCACCTTTTCCACGCATACTTTTCTGCAGTGTTTGTGTTGTGATTTGAGCGACAGCTGTGCTGGAATGGAACTTACCCAAGATGCTCTTTTTTAGTGCCCTGCCATACCGCTTGACCCCCACAATTGGGCACCTGCAAGCATTTACAATAAACATGCGTATGCCTTTTTTTACAAAGGAACATTCCTGTGCAAATTCCATTACAATGTGCAAATTGGATTTTCACAACAAAGATTGGGTTGCTAAGCGGGGTGCATGTGTTTCAGTGAACCCGTGGGCAGCAGATTATGAATATGCACCTGTGCAACAGATTATGAATGTACACCTGTGTGCAACAGCTTATGAATATGCACCTGTGTGTAACAGAATATGAATGTGCACCTGTGTGCAACCAATTTTGAATATGAACCTGGATGACCGCGTGAGAATGTGCACTGCTTGCCTCTCTCAGGCACTCAAACCTGCAGGTTGGGCACGAGGGGAGCTTCTGAAAGGCTGTGGACAGCTTTTTGGGCGCTTGCCAGGCTCCTCCCTCCACTTCACGGATGTAGAAGCTGCATCCAAATGGAGAAGCATGACAAGTATACGTGTTGGTGATGAAATGGAGCAGTGACAAAAATGAGGCTGGTCTACATGCGAGTCTTTGGACGCACTGCCAGTCAACCTGCAACTAGGTTCTGGCTGCCATCAGCAAGGCAAGGCAACAACGCCCCATCCATGAATTAAGGATCAAGATCACCACTGCCATGAGCACCTGTCCATTTCCATGATGCCATCAAGGGTGGTCATGGTGAACGCATGCCCGCAGCCTAGCATGATGAGCGGGTCCTCATCCACAGATTTTGGAGTCAGCTCCGCAAAGGTCTGGAACAGTAGCATGTCCACCCTCTGCAGCAGATAGGGTCCAGGGAGAGATGTGCAGGAGGGTAGGAAGCTGGGGCATGAAGGAGAACGATGTCTTTGGAGAAGGCTCAGCACAAGCATGAAGCAGCAAACACCCCACACTCACCCTACACTAGGTGTAGCCCCTCATTCCCACATGGGCGCACGCCGTTGGCGGAGCCACACAACCACACTGCAGCCCATACGCCCACACTGCAGCCCACACACCCACGCTGCAGCACCAGTTCCAGCCCATGCCGTACCTGGGACTTCAATTTTTCAGGCGCCTTCTGCTTGCAAGCCGGATCCACACACAGCCTGGGATCACAGTGCTCGCCACAGACGCTGCAGCCCACATCACAAAATGCACAACACACACAGCTCCGTTGGCAAGCTTGTTGACTGCTTTTTGCAGAGAAGCAGAAAATTCTGCACAATGTTTGCATTATTGCTACCATACGTTGTGCCACTCAATAGCAGCAACATTTCCCCATCTCCATCCACCGCAGGTGTTCCATCCCCTTCCAAGCCTAGATCCTAGGTTGCCTTGTGCTTGGCCATGCAATGGGCATGAGCCAAAGGAGCATCAAAGTAGCGCTCCTAATGGTCTGGACAAGCATCAGGTTAATGTGCTTGCAAATGGGTTTCACACCATGGATCTACACCTGCACCGCCCCATTTCAGCTCATGCAACAACAGAATGCGCCGCATTTGAACAAATGCTACAAAGGTGTGTGTGGTGCTGCCTTTCAAACCTGGCGCAGCGGTGTCCACATGGCAGGGTGCGTGAGCACCGCTGGTCGCATGGCAGCCTGCATGCATGCCAATTGACAAGAGTGCGTGAGCGTGTGCAGCATCCTGCACTTAATCTGGCACTGCATGCATGCCAATTGACACAAGCAGATTGTCAAGAGTGCGTGAGCGTGTGCAGCACTGTGCATCCTGCACTTAATCTGGCACTGCATGGCTTGCGATGCTGGACGACATGAGCGCAAGCACTGCGGGTTGCGCGGCAGCATCTGGATCAGCAGTTTGTAGCAGTGCTGGTTACCAGTTCCTTGAAGAATTATGGTCCCTAATTGCTCCCTCCATTAAGAGTAACACTGAGCTTCCCACCCTGTACACAATGCACTTCTTTCAAACTCGTACTTCCCGCCTTAGACAATCACGCAGGCTATCGTATGGCGCTCCACAAAACAATACAATGCGCAAGCCTGTAATTCTCACCTGTCACATGGAGCCCCACAAGGGGCATTGCACTTGCCCCGATGTAGGCACTCCCAGCTGCAGGCAGGGCATGGCTGAAAGCTTAAGGTAGCAGCCAAGGCTTAGGGTTTGGAGGGCAGCACATACCAGCAGGAATGCTGCATACATATTTATATACACAATCCTGCTGCTCATCCGCAGCACCAGATTAAGCAGCCCTGCACATCTGCCGCACCAGTTTAATCAAATGCTATTGGTGGATGGGGGGCACGGTGCCTCGGCCCAAGGTGGCCCTCTTTCCATTTTTGGTGAAGGTTGTGATTTCATTGCCTATGTAGATTTTCCTCTTTCTTTTTCTTCTCAACTCATGTCCACTGCGCCATTCTGATTGACAGCTAGTGCCCTGACTCCACTTCCTGTGTGAAGTGGCCAGGAGCGTCAAGTGTGCTGCCACACAAGCATGACCTTGGCAACCACCACAGAGTGCTGGAGTGGCATGCATCCTCAAAATGAAAGTCGCCGTCCACACAAGGCCTGGGGCCAGTTATGTGCAGGGCATTACCTGCAGGGTCTTGCACACACAATGCATGGCTCGCTGCATGGCTTCAAGCAGGGCTTGGCCACATGCTCGCACTTGATGCCGCATGGCTTGGCGCAGGGTGGGCAGGCCTGCCCAGCATGGCAAGCCGCCCCGCACTCATGCCCTGCAATAAGTGGGGTGGCACAGTAAGCTCAAGGGCTAGAGTGCCCCAGCACTTGTGGCTGCATTGCTTCAAGGCCTCTGGACTGCAGGGCAGAAATCCCTTGCAACTTGGATGTGCGCTAGCAGGCTGATTTTGAAGGTGGGGTCAGAAAGTAAGGGGAAACACCAAGGCCCCATCTGCAGACCTCACACGGATGCTGAATCCGTGGCCCTGACCTTTGCAGACTTCCAAACCAATAGGACGATGTGCGACACACTCTGCTCCAGAAAGGAAAGGGGTGTAGTATGTATGCTGTAAGCAGGTGGCCTGAATGCAACAACGGCACCGCGTAGCGTCACGATTGCAGGCTGCTGCTGAGCACCCCACGACACCCATGCGCGCTCGTACCACAGAATTGCAGTTTGTTGCAAGGCACTTGACAAGCTTGATGGGCCACCTCAAATGCCGGCGTCTCAAGGCCTTGGCCAGGCTGCTGCTCTCTTTGCCTTGCCCTCTGCACAGCAAGCCCAGGAGGAGCAAAGGGCAAAGCAGGGCAGGCCTGAAATTTTGAACAAAAGATATGTACCTTACAAGAGTATCAGGCTGACACAGGCGAGGCATATGTCAACCCACTTCACATGCTGCTGAATTGGGTGGACTTCCGCAACCGCTCACTTGCTCAAGTCCACCCAATTGAGCAATAGCGTAGGGAGCTGCCATGTATCCCCTATGTGGCCAGCAGTTTTTCCAGGACAGGTCAAGCGTCAGCATCTTCCGGCATTGCTCGAGGTGGCGAGTTGCTGCCGCACCTTGACAACTTGGAGCCATTGGAGCAGCAAGCCAGCCCTTGCGCTGTCTTGCAGCCAGGCCACCCAGCTCTGGGCCAGGAAAGTAGCAGATGCCCTAGCAGCTTGGTCTGATTCCAGCCATGAGTTGACAAGCTCTGGATGTGCTTGGCGCAGCCACCCTGCATAAGATGCATGACAAGCAACAAGGTAGAGGCCCCTGTAGCGCTGCTTGCTTCCTGTCAGTGTGCCATAAAATTCTAAAAGTCTTGCAGTACAGCAGAGTACAGCATCTGCTTCCCCATTTAATCCTTTGTACACCAAAAGATGACCAACATGGCACCTGGCTCTGCAGAATTGCGCACGCAGCTATGCTGTGTAAGGTGAAAGCAACTAGCATCAGGGGCCTGCCTCCATGTCAAAGCAATTCAGGCACAATTCAGGCAAGGTGCATGAAGGCAGGCCAGGGCAGCGATCGGTCGATCAAAGTGCAAAGAATGCAAATGCAAGCTTAGACATGGAGCATAAATTTGAGGGTCCAGGGAAATTGGAAGAAGCATGTCTGCTTGCGTGCCACGGACATCCTGCACAGCCGTGGGTGCTGCCATACCAGTAGTGAGTGCATCCTTGCTCTTGTGAATGGTGAGCTCCAAGCAGCCGCCACACGTGCCAGTGCATGCGTGCCCGCACGGCAGCGCAGCACAGCACTTGGCTGTGCAGAGCAGCGGGTTGTTAAGCGCGGCCTGCCTTTTCCCGCACTCCACCTGAGGGAGCAACGCAATCCAAGCTTGGGACCTCAAATCATTGAATATACTTGGTCATGCACCCACCCATTCAAAACTTTCCTTGGAATGTGCAACTCAAATGCTATCTCAACCTAATCCCTAATCTAAGGAACTCCCTCTGGCTCCCCATGTCCTGCATGAGCCATTCAGCATGACACATGTGGCACACGCAGGCGCACACAAGCATGCCGGCATAGGCGCCTATGAGCTGCACGCCTACGTGCACCCGCATTTGAGTACACAGGCTGCATATCTTGCTGCCTCTGCTCTGTGCAGCAGCATCAGCTTTGGTTATGCCTCACACTTGTGTTGCACAAATCTTTCACGCTTTCGTGCATGTTGCACAAACCATCTCTGCTCTGGATGCAGCAATAGCCAAGGCTGTACCTTCTATGTTCCATGCTCTTGCTCGCTCTGCAAACACCACCTGCAGGAGTACAAGCGCACGCACCTCCACTTGGTGCCCACAAGTAGGAAGGGTGACGGATGTACGTGCTGTGCAGCAGGACGGATTGCTCCTTGCAGCCTCCGCCTTCAGCGCAACACACACCCAGTGATTGACTTAAATGTGAGCCAGTGCATTCAATTGCATGTGTGCTAGGTTGGCGAGTGCCTCAGGTTTTATGCAAGGCATGCAACTATCTTTTTCTTTGGTATACAGCCTCAAGGTAGCTTGCAGCTGAATCCTAGGAAGCTAGTAAGCCCCATTTGCAAATCTTTCCTTGGTGCATGTCACCTGCCATCTGGTTTGCCAAGCAATCGTGAATGAGCACGCAACAAAATGATGCAGGAGCTCCTGGCCCTTGGGCGGCAACCGCACCTGGTAGCATGGTAGCTTCAGGACATGCCCACACTCTGGCATTGTCACCTCCACCACTTTTTTGCATTGCAGCCCACCAGGCGCATACTGCCTGCACAGACACAAGACAGGGACTCATGCGGCTTTGGTCAGTTGTGCTCATGCCCTTTCAAGGAACCAGGGGGGTGCCTAGCCGTGCAGATGCTGCTGTGCTGCCCGGTCTTGTGTCCACATCCAACTAGGTCCACTAAGCTACTGCCCTGACCCGTATGCCTTGAAATAGACACTGCTGGAAGTAGGTGGTTAGACTGGCTCGTCAGTAGCCAAGGGGAGGGCGGGGCGTGCCACATCTTGTGCGGGGCTTACACAATGCATGCATTATGGATGAACATCCCCCAGCTGCCATCAACACATCCCTCCTTGACCAGATCCTGGATTCTGTGGTTGGCAAGAAACCGTGTTGATGTTGCTGTGATCGTTGTTGGCAAGAAACAACGCTCACAGTTACATCAACGCGCATTGCAATAAGAAAAGCCACAGAGCATGCATTGTAGCAATTTTTGGGCTTGCAGAGATATTCTCCTGTTAGTGTGATCGTAGGCAGCTGTCAACAGCTGTGTGATGTGCAAGCATCTTATGTACAGCTACCAGCGCCAGCAACTGACAAATCTGAATTTTACAGCTGCAAGCCCTTCTGGCGGGCACAATCTTTACACAGAAGATTTGCCCATCTGTGATGGGCCCATAGGTTATTAATGCCACTTCCCATGATCCTCGTTGTCCCCACTGAGTTAACCTTTTATCCAATGATGATACCAGGGGCTTTCAGGTGCTTGCACCAGACACAGGCCAGCTCATGACAAGACAAGGTTGCCGTGAGACATGTCCAATCAAAGTCCCCCTGCCGGCCGTGTCTTTCCCTTTCTCCGTGCATGTGTGCCCTTGCTTGCCTATGCATGCGTCATGCACTGGTGCAGGCATGCACAGGCCTGGCCTACCTCCAGCACTGGAAGCCCACAGCTTGGTGCCCGCAAGGCAGCGTGATGGGTTCCTTGATGATGCGCACACATTGGCCGCACTCCTCAAAGCAGCGCTTGGGGCAAGGGTGGCCGCAGGGGGCGTGCACGCGGTCGCAGTCAGCCACACAGCGGACGCCCTTGTGGTCAGGGTCATCAACATGGCAGCGCCTGCGCACAGGCAGGGGACATCACGCGCGGCCACATGGGCATGCCTACGTGCGTGTGCCTGACTGGGTGCTGCAGCTGTGCTTTGAAATGGGCGGGCTTCAGCAACTAGCGGAGTAGAGCACCTTAGGAGACTTTAGGAGACTGCCTCCAGTTGCCTACAGCAGTGCACACAAGCTTTCAAGGCCCCCTCATGGCATTCGCTTCACCCAACATTCCTTTCAAGCTGTGGCTTCTTGTGGGACTTTTATTCATCCAAAGCTGCTGCAGGGGCTCATGAAGCCCAAGAGTGCACTCAGAAATTGCCCGTCTGCACCTACATCGCACAGAACCAGCCGCTCTCACCCCCACTCCTTGAGGAGCTGCAGCGGCTGTGCTGGCAAATGAACGGGTCTAGCAAGCGCGTGCACCTAGAGCTTTGGGGCCAGCTCACTCGAGGCATTTTTGAGCCATAACTGGGGCATCTAGCAGGGCGCATTCACAGGGGCACCAAGGGAGGCGCACCTGGGGCACTGGTGGCCACATGGCAGCGTGCCCTCACACTGGCGCTGGCAACCCCCATCGCCCACAAGCTCCGTCCATTGGTGAGCCTCGGAGATGGGGGTGATGTGGCCGTGCAGCTGGCAGCGGACTTGGACCTGCCACAGTAGGCAGGGGGAGAGTGAATTGTAGGGAGGCAAGTGCCAAGGCAGGGGAGCTGTATCACTTTCATCCCCCCCCTCTTGCCGCCTCCAACAAGCTGAGGACCTCAGCTGAGCCTCTTCCATGCTTGAAGTGGATCTCCATCGGGACAAAAGTCCGGACACCTGATCAACTTATCATGTGTCCCTTGGGGTAGGCCTAGGTGTGAGTTCAGTTTCTGGGTGGCACAACCATGCCAGGTACTCACTAGCTGCCCCCATCTCATACAGTAAGCGTACAAATAATTGCACTGCTTGTATACATTTGGATGCCACATGCATCGCACCTCGTTGCCAACACAGCCTCTGGCCTCCAGCTGGGCCAGAACCTGCATGTGCAAGCAGCATTGCACTGCTGGAGAAGGCCCATAGTCTGCATGGTGCGTGGAGGCAGTGGGCACTGCATCACCATTTGGCAACGGAGCAGAACCTGTGTTTGCAGGGTGCGAGCAACGCTCATCTGCACAAGACTGGTGTATTTGTGCAGGAGCAGGGGCCATGTGAGAAATTACTCAGGCTGCTGGGGGTGGTATAATTTGACAGGACTGCAGCTGCTTGTAGATCTGGGTTGCCAGATTTCACCATGCAGCTGAGCGTTGCATGATACTTTCCTTGTTAAAGATATTCAAAATGCATCTGCAAAGCATGCATAAACTCGAAACCTTCCTCTAGGTACATCAATAAGCACGCAAACTCCATCAACTAAGACCCTTCCCATTGGAGCGCTCACCTCGTTCCACATCGGCGCGCGGTCGGCATTTGCTTCCAGGGTTGCCTTGTTGCCCAAAATGTACAAACCCCATTGGGCGCGTGATAGCATGACATTTATGCGGTTGCGCATCTTGAGAAACCCAATTTGCCCTGCCTTGTTGTTCCTACAAGCATGGCGGGTGAGGGAGGTCAAAAGGCATGGAGCCAGGTCTTGTTGCTCTAGCAATCTGGAGACATGTTTGAGGATTTAAGCCACCACAGCAACAAAAAAAAACACATATGCACTCGAAGCTCTCATTGTGTCCAACCATCAGCCACAATTCAAGCAGGCTTTCCGGGACAAGCATCATGTGCAGGACACCGAAAACAATCCCTGCATCAATCAAGGAAAAGAGGAGTCACCTAGGCCCGAGGCACTGTGTGACCAGAGAAACAGACATAATAGAAGTCAATGGGGATAAGGAGGGCAAGAAGCAGAGCCCCACTCTCCTGTCCTTGATGATGAGAGGTTGTAGAAGTCTTCTCAAGACCATATCTGGTACTGACAAGTTTACGAGCACATTGCATGAGCATGAAGCTCCACAGCGGGCTTGATAGCTCTCTGAGGATCAAGACTGATATCTTGAGAGGCTCCATACTGAATATCACACGTTTTTGCCAAAAAATGTAGGCAGAAGCCTTTCACATCTCGATCTCAAAGAGCCACAGATTAAGCATGATCAAGCTCTTTTGAAATAGGATCACATACCTTGTGGTGGACAAGATAATGACCTTCGCCTCCTCACCCTGCAAGAAAACGTCACTACATGAATTGATCACACTTTTTGTTCCTTGCTTGCTTACTTGCCATATCATCATTCATCAAAATGTCTGGGTGGGAAATGTCACAATATGTATCAAAAAAGCATACAGCAGCTGAGCAGGAGCAATAGCAAGGAAGAAAAACGGGAGGCACAGAGACCAGATGGCAACAGAGCCCAAAAGTCAGCCACAAAGGGCAAAACGTCAGGAGAAGCAGGCAAATACACCTGGTCAATGAAGATGCGCACTAGCTTCATACAGAAGTGATGATACCCCACTGGATCCGCTCAGCCATCGGGATTCTGTCCAGTCGAGAAAGCATACATTTCACCTGGAAGTTGTCAACTGTGGCCACGCGCAGCTGTTTCATTGTGATGAAGCGCCCAGCAGTGCCTGCGTTTGAAAGGGAGTCCAGATGAGTGCGAGTGCGCGTGGAGTGATCTGCTCCAATGTAGGCCCTCCTGGCCCCATGCCCCTGGCTATCTGTTGCCTTTTGTCTGTTCACTCACACAGCATTTTTCAGCGTCCTGTACCTATCTGCAAATGCATTTATTGTAAGCCCTGGTGGAGGAGACACACATCTCTTCGGGCCAGTGCTCCTCCTTTTTCTTTATTGATGCAGATTATTTTGCTGCCTGCGTACTTTTGTTTTCTTTCTGTAAGCAGTACTCACCTGTCGCCCCGGACTCGCTGCCCTCCTCCACAGCCTCCTGCTGCTGCTCCAACACTTGAGCCATGTCATCCTCATCCCGCTCACTTGCAACCTGCATATCGCCCAAAGGATTGGGACAACGAGCGTCCAAGCATCCCCCACACATGGAATGCAAAAAGCTGCCCACTAAGGGTGGGGTGGGCTAGCATGTTCTAGGGTCAGCGGATCTGGCCTAGACCAGCCTTGTACATGCTTTCTACAGGCCCAAGGCAGCAGTCCTCACCATCTTCAGGTTGCTGGCCTGGAGCTGCCTCCGCATAGCAAAGAGCTGGCCAACATAAGGCACCAAGATCACGATGTCCTCTGCGCGGCATAAGGCACCAAGATCACAACATAAGGCGCGACATAAGGCACCAAGATCACGACATAAGGCACCAAGATCACGATATCCTCTGCGCGCAACATTAGATACAGGGCATTTGAGCATTGTTAGAAAATTGTATATGGCCTATTGGTGATTGGGTGAGCGCGCCTGCTCATGCCTCAGGGTCTGGAATGAGGTCCTGGACATCTTCAGGTTTCAGGGCTAAGATTTACGAGAGACATTGCAGCAGATGTGCGCTTTGTGTGTGTGTGCGCGCGTGCGTTCATGTCTGTGTGTGCGCGCGTGCATTCATGTCTGTGTGTGAGCTTGCCATTGCATACCTTGGGACTTTTAATGAACAGTACACACCTGCTCTGGGCTGAGAGTACATACACCGACCTGGCTTGATTTGCTGCAGGATAAGGTACTGGGCTAAGCCAACAGCGTACTGAGCCTCCCAAGTGTTGAACTTGGAGCGCCCGCCACTCTCACCATCCCCGCCCTCTGTCAAGAATTGAATTGAAAGGGCATCCTTGTTGAACGTGTGCACTGAGCAGCGGGGTGCATACAATACAGAACAGTCTCAAAACCCACAGCGTGCACAAACATGTTCTTTCAAGTTGGGCTTTTGGCTGCTGGTATATGACAAAGCACAAGAATGCTGCAGTTCCTCACACATCACTCTCTATAAGCATCAGAGGTCTCTGCCCAGGACCGTTAGTACCTGCATGGTCGTGATCTAGGAAGAATACGTTGTCCACCATGCCCGGGACAGAGGGGTAGTTGAGTACCCGGGGGGCATCTTGGAGATTTGGATAGATGCTCTTGATGAGGCTGCAAATACAATAAACCTAATGATATGAAAATGCCGCCATGGTGCAGACAAAGTGCGGGCAGAAGATTTTAATAATTTATTGTTCTGAATTATGGAAAAGTTTGCAAAGTTGGGGATCAATAAGGTGGGCAAGCAGCATGCATCAAGTTTACTTAAAGGCCCAGCAACCAAATTGGTTGTATCTGCTCACATGCTTCTAACGTAGCCTAGCCATTGAGGCGTGCAGGGTTGCCAGGCTTTGCCTGCTAATTGTCTATACTGGGCTTTATTACAGCCTTAGCTGAGTCACAGAACAGCACCTCGACACGTCTGGCCTCATCCGGTGTTGCATGGAGAGGCGCGCAACTTGTATTTCACCACGTGTGGCCAGCCGCTCAAACATGGATATGTCCAGGTCAAAACCCCTGTTCCAATAGCAGGTTACAAAAATTGGCATTTCTATTCTGTCATCAAATTAATGCTTTGCAGCAAGGCCAAAAGTGAGCCAGACAAAGGTTTGCCACGTAATGGAGCTAGAGCAGGTTTGCCCAAGTAGTATTTCTTTTTGGGGGCAACTCAAAAAGGGTTAACAGAAACAGGGTGTCTTGTCCTCAGAAATACCCCTGGTGCAAAAAAGGAGGGGCATGCATCATTTTCAAAGACCACAAACCTGTCATGAACACTTGTTGAAACTTTTCCTTCAATTCTAACTAAACCTACCTTCCAGAGATTGCCTGCAACTCATACACATTCGGCTTGGGCCTCAGCTGCTCATGGTCCCCAATCAAGATCAGATGCTCGGTATACTGCGCGAAAGTTGGGAGACCATGCGCGTGTAATTTAATCTGCACATGTAGCCACTGGGCCAAGCACAAAATTTTATGACTTACCAATCTCGAGTTAACGCTCAGAGCAGTGCATGACCTGGTCTGATTGCACAAAGGTACCCCAGCTGCCCTCGAGGCCATGACTGTCTCACCTTACATATGCTTGTCAAAATGTGGGGTTCAAAGACTTCGGCTGCTTCTTCTACAACAACCACACGTGGCCTGATGGCCTGAATCAGTGGCTGCAAGTAGAAGGCGCAAAATTCAGTGATAACCACTAAAAAAGTGCAGAGAGCCAAAGACAACCAGAGTCTACTTACATAGGAGACAACCTTAATGCAAGCTCATCCATACAGAAGCAAAGCTGCTGGATTACTGGCACACAAGCATACAGAAGGCAGGCAGATCAGACGGGCAACCAACAGATGGCTGACCTGCATCTTTGCCAGCCCACTTGTTGTTATCCCGACAATTCGCGCAGAGGAGAGGGCTGAGAGGGAGCCAATGTCATATTCAGCCTGCAGGGAGTTTAAATGGCAATAACCTGCTCCGTGCTCAGACCACAATTGGCGGCAAGGCACTCCACATGTGTATCTGCAGACCACCCAGAACCGCGATATATGGGCATTGCTGCCACACACACACACAGGACATGTCAGCGCATGACCCTGTGCAGGCACAAATGCAGCGCGCCTGTGCTTGTGTTTAGGTCAAGAACATGCACCATTAACTGCAGTCTGAGCATGCATGCACAGCCCACCTGCAGCTGCCTCTGGACCACCTCAACCTCCTTGGCTATTTGCTGCAGCTCGGTGGCAAGGTCCGCACTGATGGCCTGCTGCATCTCTGAATACATGATCTCCCTTTCACGCCTGCACACAAAAATACCAGGCTTGGCACGAGCCTTTTTCAAAGTGCCATGATTCTGTGGGTACCAGACAAAGCCGATGGCGCCTTTGCCTACAACGCGTTACACAACGCAGCTAGATTGCAGCGCAGCCAGCTGGCAGCTTGTGACACCTGTACACAAGCTACACGCACCTGCTCAATTCCCAAACGTTCCTCACTTCACGTAGCTCTTCTAGTGTACGGTTATTGAACCTGCGCACAAATTTATGGTGTGCATGCTCACAAAAAGAGCTCATTTGGAGTTAGCAACGAGACTTTTGTGCCCATTGCATGGGAATGGAGAGCCAGCGCAATGTAAGCAACAAGCCAGTCTCTTACAGCATGCCCAGCACATTGGGAGGCGCCATCTCCTGCAGCAATACTGGGGGGACGTCTTTGGGCACCTCTCCAAGCCTTCCCACTGCCCCTGTTTGTGCTCAGACACAAGCACAAGGTATGAAGCCAGCAGGATAATAAACATGAAGATTGATATAGTATGTGAAAGAAGATTTCAAAGCTTTATTATACTTGTTACGCAAGAGCTAAATCTAAATAATCATTTAGCATGCTTAGGACCTGAGTTCCTGGTGCTTGTTGCATTCACTCACAATCTTGAACAGGAGTTTTTTGTAACCAGTCTAGCAGAAGATCTGTGAAACTTCTGCTCACAGTCTGCAGAGAAAACAGGAAGGTATATTTATTGTGAGTAGTATTCCCATGTGGTGGGCAGCATTCTCATGTGGTGAGAAGCTTTACCATGTGGTGAGTAGCTTTCCCATGTGGTGAGCTGCACTCCCATGTGGTGAGTAGCTTTCCCATGTGGTGAGCTGCACTCCCATGTGGTGAGTAGCTTTCCCAGGTGGTGAGTAGCAATTCCAGATGGTGAGTTACATTCCCAGGTGGTGAGTTGCATTTCCAGGTGGTGAGTTGTGTGCCCATTGGCTTTGGCATTGCCTGGAGGGCGCAAGCCCCATACAACTAGCCTGCAAGCATGCAACTGGGACATCAATCTTTTGTAAGAGAAACTTACCACAAATCCATCCTCATCTTCCGCCTTGCCCCGCATATTCCACGGGCGCCTGCCTTTCTCAAAAGAATCACACTGCTCGCTGCTGAAGACCTGGCGGATTGCACTTTTGGAAGCAACATCCCATGTAAGGGCCCTGGAAGTAAGAGTCAGAACAAAGGCAGAAATGGGTTGTTCAGTTATTCACTGGGTGAAAATCTTACAGTGAACATTTGATGTCCTGCTTGAATATGCATTGGCCAAGCAACAAATTAGTGATTATACACAGAAGTCCCCTATAGCAGTTTGCTAGTGACTTGCTCTGCTGCGTCTTCCTAAAACAGACATGATGCCAGCTTGCAGAAAAGGAAATAAAAGAAAACTAAGCAGGCAGTGAGCACACACCCAGCTTGAGCTGCCATGTTTTGTAATAGAGTACGGGAAGATATGCGTTGACGATTGAAGATTCAATTAACATCCGACTGTACGTGAATTCGAATAGACGTACAAAGTGTTTCCAATCTGTTCCCTGAGAAGGTGCAGCATGTTCTGCGCATGGAGCACGCCAACAGAGCCCGCCAACTCTTGCCTTGCTGTTGCAGCCGCAAACAACTCTTTTTGCAGGGCCTCCACACGTGACCTCAAGTCACCCAGCCGATCGCGCAGCTTATACACCAGCCTGCCCCCAACCTGCTTGAGCAGACAAAATGCTAGATTAAAGACAGCTGATCAGGCTTGGGTTTGATGATTGAATATTGGCTGTTTAATAGTGAAGGGGTGTACCATTTAGCACATATTTTCATAAGAATGCATCTAGGGTGTTGTCACCAGTACTGGTGTTTAGGGCTTCAAAGGCAAAGGCAAGTAAGAATGAGACTCACGGTGCTGAGCATTTCTCTGGAGGGCAGGGTATCTTAGTAGTGTTGATGCCAAAGACAACCAAGGAAGTAAAGAAAAGAGAAAACAAAAACTACGTAGACAATGAAACACTCCCTGCATCAATTAAGGAAAAGGGGCCACCTAGGGCCTAGGCATTGTATGACCCATCCACAAGCAATACAGAAACAAAAGAAGTCAATGGGGATCAGGAGGGTGATTGCAGTACCCCATTCTTGACCTTGGCAATGAGAGGTCCGAAGATAATCCAGGACACCAACTTGTTCTAATCCAAATTCAACCTGTTTTAACAGTTAAGACAATTTTGTCTTTTTCTTTGAACTGTTAAGCTGTATGCGGTGTGTTGTGACCGTGCCTACCTCGACAATTGGCCCTAATTTACCAACCCCCCCTGGATGAATGTTTTGCAAAATTTTGCCATGGTCAATAATGGGCAAGAAAGTTCAGTGTTGTGTCTTTTTGTTCATAATGGCCATGACTTTGAGTTATTTTGGGGGGCCTTCCGTGCACGCAGACTGAGCAGCTTCCTCCAGCTTCCTGTTTGTCCTGCCTCTGAGCCTCATCATTATTTCCAAAATTTGAGATACTATTTAGGATGTAAGCAGAGGAATAAAACTATTTGACAAAGTGCAGCTGCTGCCGTTGGGCCTCAAAAGCTTTGAGGAAAGAGCCCTCCACAATGGCTGAGCAACAATCCTCGGGGATATGTTGAACTTTCTTGAATAAAGATCACTCACTCACCCGCAAGCTCAGATTAGCTAGATTATACTTTTGCAGAACCTCAGAGCTGCTTCGACCTCCCTGGGCAAAGCACGATGCAAAGACAAGCATGATATGCGCATGGTCAGCTTGTCCACTTCCGTGGATCCTCATCAATATCATTGCAAACAGCTGCCACAATATTATTGCTTACTGCTTCTTACCACGCGGACCAATTTATCTGTGGCCCCAGAGTGTAGGATGTCCTCGAGAAACGAGTCCAATGCATGGTTGGTGTAGCATACCACCAGCACAGGCCCAACGTCTACTTTATCCCCTGCACGGCAGTGGGTGATAAGCAGCATGATCTAGCAGATGCTTCTTACCCTAGATGTAGTAGGTCAAAAAGAAACGCTTACGTAAAACTTATGCGGCATAAGCGTCCACCAGAAGAGGAATCACAAAAATAGTTTGTGACAGCTTTTGAGGAACGATTAATTAATTATGGCATGGCAGTCTTGACGGTTGTGCAGGATTGTATTGTAGCACTAAGCTGCATACACATGCGCATAGGGACACATTCACAGGCATATCTACAAGTATCTACAAGTACACTATTGCTGCATGACTTTAATGACATCAATCACCTTCAGGTAGGCCAATTCCATCTTGCCTCTGCACCATTGCTTCCAGATCTACTGGAGCACCCTCGGCATCCTCTCCCTGCGAGCTCTGCTGCACAACTTGCTGCTTGTTGCACGTGTTGTGCAAGATCACCTGCAGCACCTTGACTCCCAAGAATGTCTTCCCTGAGCAGCATGTGAAAAACTCGTTTGATCAGTTTCATATCAAAGGCATTTGATCTGTCCTTACCATAGGCCAGAGGGTATTTAGTCTGGTGTTTCATGAAACGTTGGCCAGCTCTCTCCACAGTGCAAAGCTAAAAAAACAGCATACAAAGCTTGGGATTCAGCTGCCAAATTCTGCTTTTGCACAACTTATTACCAGTTCCTGGAGGGCCTTGCATCACTGCAACTTCGCACAGCAATGCATCCCTCAATGCCTTGGCCTGCAAGCACAAGTTTGATGCAAACATGCACACACGGCGGTCTAGTCAAGGAGTTTTTGTGCATTAGCATGATGTGTGGCTGCCATGACCAATAGCGTGCATGCTCTTTGCGCAGGCCATCGAGGTAGCAACTTTTATATTAACTGCACTGCTGGTATTCTGCACGTAAGTGACAAGTGCATGAAGCATGGAGACAAGATCCTGCAGGTCTTATGCAAGGCATAAATGCTTGTTATTATTTTCCACAGAAATGTATACCAGAGATGAATGGGACTGTCCTGGATGCATTTTTGCAGATCCTCAAGCAACTCTGGCATGATATCACCTGTGCCTCATCCAGCGTAGAGGCTTGAAGCAACAGGTCCGTAGGAAAAAAATCAGGGCTGTCCATCCTGACAGCCTTCAGCTGCCCCAAGATCCTGATTAAGGAGCACAAGAGTGCCAATGCTCAACAAAACATGCAGGAATTAGATAGCGCCTCACACAAGCATGAAAGCATTCTTAAGTCTCGCAAAATGGTGTAAGGTGTGGGATATACCTGCTGCGCTCCTCATTGCTGTACTCCTGACTCAACTTGTCCTTGTCAGCTATACAGGTCAAGTCAAATTGCTTGCCCAGCAAGTAGGCAGGCACCTCCACGCGTACAGGTCCTGAAAACAGGATAGCCACTCGAAAAGATGAGCTATCTTTTTCATCCAGGAGAGCCAAGCAAGCAACCTGACATCTTGCTAAAGACTAAAAATAAATCACAGTCTCACCTGTGATGTTTGGAAGCAGGACGTGCGCCAAGGGAATTGTCTTCATGTGCTGCAGTGCCTTCAAGATTGGCTCGTATGCAAAGAAACTGTTAAAATCTTGCACCATCACAACCTGTGCAGCGTTATTCCAGAGTCAGTGGCCTAAAAGCAGTATAGACATGTATGTACATTGTGTCACATGTGGAAAGTATGTACAGAGATTTACGGGTCAGCTTGTCTCGTATTCAATCAATCGACTTACTCACCAGACAAAAGACGTGTTTAAATTCAGGCATGGGGCACAGCAGTAAGCCCTAATTCATTTCCCAACCTCACCTCTTTGCCAGTACTATGTGCATTGGCGCGCATCAGTGCGAGCATGAAGTTGGACTGCCCAGAGAAAAGCCTGGTGAAGAAATGTGCAAACACCAGAAGAGGGCTGTGTACAATTCTGTGCCCAGCTTAGAAGGAATCAAGTGTGTCAAAGAAAGCTCAAATGTCGAAATTGCCTGGGTCTTTCTCACCCATTTCCAAGCTGCCACTGTGCAACTCTGTTAGGAGTGAACACTCAACCATCTGAGGTCAGTCTCTCTAACTCATTCGGTCAGAAGAAGGTGGTGTCCATGCCATGTACTTTTGATGAAAAATGCTGACAACTGGCTAGAAATTGAATGATGCTATGTTTTGATTATCCTCATGGCAGCTCTAAATCCAACCACATGAATCAAGTTGGGAATGCTAACATCCATAAGAACAGCCTTCAGCATGTGTTAGCGCAGTGGAATAGTAAGTATATGTTCGTAATCTTGGTGCATATACGCATATATGCATGCCTTCAGGATCTTGTGCTCTACGCACCCACCTCAGGCACAGTTTGGGCCGTCCATACATTGGAGCCAGATGCTTCAACCTTTCCTCTGGCTTAATAGATGCAACCACTGCCAGCTCCAGCTGCGGCTCTTGGGGGCCTGTGCAAAGTGAAGGCACATGCAGAGTAGGTGCCATCAGTGAATATAGAGAACAGCATATGCCGCCAGCTGCTGGTCGCTAAGGTGCAGCCCCTGATTGTAGGATACGTGGGGGGTTGTGTAGTGCTAGCATTCAAGCATGCAGCCGCTTACCTTATGGACTTCGTGCAGCGTGAGTGTGCAATATGCAGCCCCAGTTGCAGCTCACACGGGCTTAAAGTACAAGTTGCACGTACAAAGCAATACAGACACGCATGTCGCACTTGTACGGGCGGTTTTTGGCATAACATGATTTTGATGGGAAGATCAAATTGAGCTGCTGGCAAGACAACTTCCGCTCATTGAAGTGGCAATAAAGTGGAGGAGATGTACGGCTCACTTAGTGTGAAAGCAAGCGCAAAAGGCAAGTCATAGCACAAACCTTCTGGTTCCCACCAGAGGGCGATAAGGCTACCTGCTGCCAACCGCTTGGACATTTGCCTGCGATGGAATGTGTGAGGGTGATTTGTGCTGCCTTGCTACCTCAGATGTCCAACACTCTAACCTGACAAGGACAGGTCCTTGCTATGGTAGGTTTGCAAATGATCCAGCCCCTGATATGTTGAAGATTTTGGTTGAATGCTGCATCTGACAGCTTAATCTTGTAGAATGAGCGACATTCATATGGTCAACCCTTGGGCTCACCAGCTTTCTGAGATATCCTTGTGGCGCTTGCCTGCCTTGTCAAATGGCTGGTCAAAGCTCACCTGCAGCACATTGCAGGCTGCCCTTGACAAGGCTTTGACAACGCAACAAAGCATGCTCTTGACGAGGTATGGATCATGCAATGGTATGCAAAAGGCACCTTATCAATGCTCTTTGCCAGGCCTTTTCAAGTTCCAGAACTGCCAATGGATGTCAAGCACGAGGAGTTTCCAAGCTGCAACATTGCCATTGGAATCGCATACCAAGCACCTTGCCAGAAAGAATGTGTCCTGGAGTGCAGAACAACGCGTCAGGCGCGCCCTAATGAGGGACTAGGGCAGTACTTAGAAAGGATCAAATAAGATCAGGAGACAACCAAAATTATGATCCATACCCAAAGAGAGAGCCCATCGTTTCTGGTGATGTCCAGATGGTCAAAGGAGACGTTGCGGAAGACCGAGAGGCTCGTGTCGCCTAGCTGGACGCGATTGGCAGCCTGCTTTGAGGTGGCTTCTTGGGCCTGCAGATCAGGCATTGGAAGCAAGACTTTAAGCGCCATCGCCATCATGCATATTGCTGGAAGTGACAGGGTTAGAGTACCTGCATGCGCAGTAGACAGAGAGGGGGGACAGGAACAAGGGGAGGGAATATTTAGGGGGCTTGATCACAGGGAGGGGGGAATTTGAGAGGGGACAGAACACACATGCACCGAGGACCTCACAAAAGCTCAATTCGCACATGTCAATCAACAGGGACGCATTTTCTTGCATTGCTAACAATAATAGTTGGGAGGTTGATGTTGAGGCAATGACGCACAGCTCGCACAATAACTCACCATAAGCTGCTCCATGCCCCCTTTGCTCCAAAACTTTTGGATGGCTGACCTCAGTGGTGCAACTGCAAAAAGAGCAAGGCAAGGCTTGCCAGGGGCCGCTCACAGCATGGTTCACAGCCTGCTTTCCTTGTAATGGGCTCAGATTTTTATCTTCAGCACAGTTCGCAGTTCAGTCCCTTCAATTGTAGCTGCTGCGCCAGTGCGGACTCAAGGGAACTTCCTTTGATGGGAACTGATAGCTGTCTGGCTTGTGCAGGCTCATCTTGTCACACAACTTGGCCAGCTAGAACCGGACAAGAATACATTGTCCTTCCCTTTGATAAATGGTGTTGCTGGCATAGGTCTTCCTGCATGAGGTCAAGAGCAAACAATGGCTCCATATATTGCTCGTACCCCACCTGCATCCTCCCTAAGGAGGCGGAAGTACAGCTCCAAGTGAGCAGCCTCCGGGGCGGCCTGGGCATGAGGGATGCCACCAGGGCTGCAGGAACAGCAATCAGTAAGATAGGTTTATGTTTGTGTGGCAGGAATGGTCAACGAGTACACCATCCACATTGCCGCTAGGGCCCTGGTGCAAGCCCAAGACCGATGGAGATGTAAGTGCAATAAGGAAGAAGGGCAGTGATCGCCTATCTCATGCCCGAGGAGGTATGTACAGGCAAGATGCAGCATGGACAGTGCTGGTGCCTTGTGGGACAGTATTGATGCCTTGTTGGACAATTTTGTCATGAATGTACTGGTGCCTTGGTCCTTGTCTGAGCAAGTTGGATCATGTCATTTGGACCAGGTCGCTCAGCCGTTTCTGGGACACTAGAGTAAAGTTTTGTGTGCGTGAGTCCAGTTCTTAAGGCAATTATAAATCAAATCTCGACTTCGCGTGCGTTCGGGTGGTGGTCGCGGCTTGCCAAGCGGTGCACCTAGAAATGCGGTCCCTGACCGCCAAGTGCCCCGCTAACGCCCCTCCCACCCAAGATTTGGTGCCAAGTCTATTTGCGGTAGTATTCTTGTGACAGAGAGCAGGCGCTGGGGGGGGAGGGCGGGTATGGCGTTCGGACGCATGCTTGCACAAATACACGTATATCACTCCGTCCGTCCCTCTGCTAGTCTACGCTGGCGTCTCCCGCAGTTATGCCACGCACCCAGCATTGTATGTGACACGCACCCCAAACAGCAATGGTACACGCGGGAGAGTTGGGGCAGCGGCTGGCAGATGAGGGCGTGGTCAAGGTGCATACAAGCCCGCAGTCCAACGATGCACGATGCTTGCATCTCCGATAGAGATCTGCACCCCTTTCCCTCCCTTTTCTCCCCCCGACGCCCCCCCAGCGTGCGCCTGATCATTTTCCCTTCAGAACATCTGAAGGCAGACGTGCTTGCCTTAGACACACCCGCCTCGCTGCCTCTCTCTCCAGATCCCTCTCCGTCTTTCTCTCTCCCCCCCTCCCTCTCTTCGGAT
>LKMJ01000814.1_pt1 | contig 25794 bp, 32 predicted proteins | sample 643391 | NCBI WGS metagenome assembly LKMJ01 (sample SAMN04112250, study PRJNA286221) | soda lake metagenome | biome: soda lake; feature: Kulunda Steppe; material: water; isolation source: sample PL-Br10 brine of Picturesque Lake | place: Russia: Kulunda steppe | collected 2010-07 | reverse complement strand
CACACACACACACACACACACACACACACACACACACACACACACACACACGCACGCACGCACGCACACACACATGTATGCACGCACACATGCACGCACGCATACACATGTACACATTCAAACACACACGCACACAGGCACATACACACGTACACGCACATGCACACACGCATGCACACGCGCGCACGTACACACACGCACACACACATACACACTCACGCACACTCACACACGCACACACGCACGCATAACAAGTAGGTGCGCCCTGAACTGTGCTCTAGCTGGATTGATCAGCTTATAATTGATTGATGACGATCATGGTCTGCTAGACAGCTATTTGGAAACCTAAACCACACACACGCATTAGAACATGCACACGCCAGAGCAGCTTGCAAATATGCACACACCATCCGTGCCCTAGTTTACTCATGGGCTCACCACACTCGTACTCAACATATCAGCGAGGACGACCAAAATGGCATTTTGCTTGCCCTTGCATGCTAAGTTTATGTTGCGTCACCTCAAATTGCCACTTTCAAGAGCCCTGCAGCAACATTTCATGCTCAAAAGTGCATTCAAGCCCAAAAGTTGGATCGTGTTAGGTTTGTGCCTGGATTCAATAGCACTCGTGTCCCTCTGACCTTGATTGTGCAGGCGAAATCGAAGCAAAACAGCAATGTTCCAGCTGGGATGACGTATGCCGAGGTCTTCTCCGCCGCCATCAACGCAGCCATGCGGTTGGTTATGTTTGGCTCGGGTGCAATCTTGAGGGCTACTGCAGCTGCAGAACAAATATTACCTGCCTGCATTCAAGGATTTTTGTGCAGGATTATCTTCAGGGGGGAAGGGCTTTGGGGGAAGGCTTTGATATGGAAATGTGACAAGTTGCTGGTTCGTGTGGCATGTTATGCGTCCAGGCACAAACGAGCCATGGTGGGCAACCTGTCCAGGAGATCTGATGATGACTCTCCTGCTGAGATGACATTTGAAGAGATTATGGCCTATGAACGTAAGTACAAAGTGTGTGCCTGGTCAGCAGGAACAGGTTGCAGACGATCCATTTCTGGGGAATGTATGATAAAGAATTGTGTTTGCGCTTCTTGTGCTGCAGCTGTTGTCTTTGAAACCCTGGCGCCTGAGGGGTGTCAGGAATTAAGCTTGGGCCTTTGCCCTTGCATGACCTCTGGAACGACTCTTTGGCCTTTGCTCTTGCATGCCCTCTGGAATGACACATTGGCCTTCGCCCTCGCATGCCCTGCCTCAGCATATTCGCCTGCATGTGCACCCACTTTGCCCTCAGCCCCCCCGTTGCACTGACGGCAAGTCAGCCCCCATTGCACTGACAGCAAGCCAGCCCCGCTCCTGCCAGGTCCTTGCAGCGCCTGTGTGTAGGCTGCGTAGCGCTGCTGCAGCTGTGTTCCCTGCTCCACAGCGCGCCATCCTGTCATACTCCTGGGCTGCCATGCCTGCTTTGCTCATGGATGAGCGCGCACACGCATGATGGCCGTCAAAGTGCGCCCCCTGGCCCCGCGTGCCACCGCATCTATAGGTGTGACGGACGACCATGTGCGTCCCAGCACAATCTCCCTTCAGAGCATGCGAGCCAACAGCGGGCGGCTCCAGCCCCGGCCCAGCAGGGAGGGGAGCCTGCGGCGGTCTGAGAGTGGGCGGCTTCAGTCCCGGCCAAGCAGAGAGGGGGGCCTGCGGCGATCTGAGAGTGGGCGGCTTCAGTCCCGGTCAAGCAGAGAGGGGGGCTTGCGGCGATCTGAAAGTGGGCGGCTTCAGCCCCGGCCAAGCAGAGAGGGGGGCCTGTGGCGGTCTGAGAGCCGCGGCATCTTGAAGTGCGCCTATTCTTTTCCCATACAGGCTGGAATGTCCACTTGCATGATGCTGCAAGTTCAGCCCCCTGGCAGCCTGCATGGTGCCCCCTGGCTGCTCTAGGGCACCCCTGCCTGGTGGTGCCCTTCTTGCCGGTGACTCTTGTGCTTCAGCCGTGCACACTATGAAGGCTGAAGCACGAGAGTCATCAGCACATGTGCCTGCTTAGAACAGTGCGAAGCACATGCCAGAGGGTGACCATGCAACATGGGTGAGAACAGTGTATGCAACTCGGGTGAGAATAGAGCAAAGCACATGCCTGAGGGTGACCATGCAAAGCACATGCCAGAGGGTGACCATATGCAACACGCACTGATGTTTGGAAATTTCTCTATTGTCACCATCAGGGTGGAGAAACTGACCTCTAGCAAGTCTCGTGCATTTCATGTCCGCGCTTCGTCAACCGCCCCCCTGGCTCTGCAAAACCTGTGCAGTTGGATAGCAAGCAACATGCACGTGCGCTGGCGCGCACAGCACTCCGTGAGGGGTCAGTAGAACCAGCATGTACTTGGGCCTTGAAGCCTGCTACCTGGGACGCACAGCGTGCGTGGGCGCAACGCAGCGCCGCCCTGCTGTCCCCCACCACTGCACGCTTAAGCAGAGGCCCTTGCTGCACTTTGACTGGCACCAGCAGCACAACCCTTCCAGCTCCTCACTCGCATATGCCATGTGCTACTCCACGCGCACCTTGCAGGCACCAGAGCAGCAGCGCCCTGCCCCTCGCCCTTGCCCATGACCCCGTCCCAGCCCCCCCCAGCAGCGCTGCCACCCCCTCTTTCCCTGCAGCCGCCGCTGCCGCGGCTGCCGCTGAGGACCAGATCTGCCGTCAGACCTCATCCAGCACAGCCGCAGCCGCCCCCTCACCCCCGCCGCCCCGCCCCGGCTCCGCCTCTGAGCAGGCCCCCTCCCCTGCAATGGCTGGGCCCCCAGAGGGGGCGCCCGTGGATGCAGGGGGCCGGCCCACCTGCAGCCGCGGCAGACCAGGCATCTCCGGTGGCTTCACTAAGCCCTCAGTGTCCCCCACCGTCATCAGCTACGGCTTTCAGGCCGTGGAGCAGGTGCAGGGCGGCAGCGGCAGCGGCAAGGGTGGCGGCCTGGACGGAGGGAGCGGTGGCGCGGCCGCGCAGCAACCCGGTGGGGCAGCAGGCGAGTGCGCTGCAGCGGGCGGGCGTGGGGTGTTGCGGGGGGTCTGCTTGCAAGCGCCAGGGCATGACCCACGTGCCTGTATCTAAGGGCGTTGGTTTTGAGGGCTGGCTGCGTGTTCCCGGCCAGTGTGATGCGCGCGTGGCGGGGTGGCATGAACTTTGGTGCGGGCACTTCTAGGCTTGGGAGGGTGCATGGTCCAAAGCTGGCTTTTGCAGGCAGGCGTACTTCACTGCGCAGCCACGGCGCTGGCCAAGCCAGGCTGGGTACGCACTTGCAGCACCCGTGCCACTAGGTGTGGGCTGCTTGATGCTATGAATATGTCCTACCCAGGCGCCGAGCACGTGGTGAAAAAAGCCCAGAAGCCATCCCTGGCCAGAAAGATTTGTGGACGGCCCACGCATTGACCAGCCCATCCGTGAGTTGCACACGTGTTGACCAGCCCATCCGTGAATTGCACACGTGTTGACCAGCCCATCCGTGAATTGCACACGTGTTGACCAGCCCATCCGTGAATTGCACACGTGCTGACCAGCCCATCCGCGGAAAGCCAAAGGTAGAGACCACAGCACATTCCCGACACACACACACACACCTGAGTGCTTGCACCCTTCCAGCACAGAGCAGAGCAGAGGTCCCGCCCATTCCCGGACCATCCTTGAAGCGCAGGCCCTAACCTGCGCGTTGCGGCCCGCCCATCCACGCATCGCAACCAACCACTTTCAGACCATCATCAATATTCCCTCCTCCCACCTCGCACGCTGCATCCACGGCTGCAGGTGAGGCGGCGTCCTCCATCCATGCTCAGCACACGCGGCTGCTGCAGTTCCGGGCCATGCAGGGCGAGGGCAGCCCTAGGGCAGGACTGGGAGGCTGGGGCAAGCAGCAGGGACTGGGAGCCATGGCCTGGACTGGCGAGTGCTTGTCCCCAGGCACACGTAGCCGTGTAGGTGCGTGCGTGCGGGCGTGTAAGGGCGCAGGCCTGGGTGCGTGCGCTGCACGCGCTGTGTGCACTTGTCTGCGTGCCAAGTACATGCGCGTTGCGCGTGAGAATTCTGTGTGTTTGTGTGTAATGCGCTTGCGTGTGTGAGCGTGTGGGTGGGTGGAAGGCGGGTTTTGGTGGTTGTGCGGGTACTCTGATGCTGCGAGTGCGGCTTGGGGCATGACTATCCAAGGCGGCAGCCTCAAGGGGCTGAGCATATTGTTTGCTTGCTGTGCGCTTCCAGGTGAATGCGTGCACGTGTGGTCCAAGTGAGCATATGTTTCTTTGTGCCTGCGTGTGTCTGCACATGCAAGTCCGCGCGCTTGCAGTAAGTACGCGGCCTGGATGAGGGCCAGCAGTGTGCATCTTATCCAGGCACGAAGGGTAAGGCAGGTGTGCGCGTGTGTGCGCCGATGACAGCGCGCACGCCTGCATGTAGGGGCAGGCAATGAGGAGGTGCAGACTGATATCTGTCTGAACGAGCGCAATCCAGCATGTTTTTGCAGATGTTTTTGTGAGATGCACGGGCAGGCGGATACGGGTGGCGGTGTGAGGATGCACCTGGGTGCTGCAGAGGTGCACCTGGGGGCCTCTTCTGAACGATTCTTTGCAAACGCGGACAAATGGCTGCTGACCCTTGTGGGGACACCTCGCACTGGCGCCCCAGGTTGCTGGCCTCCTCAGGGAGCGGCCCCAATTGTAGAAAGAACCAACTAAAGAACCAACAACTTGGTGGTGCTGGAGAGCACCATGGGTCCAGCATGATATGAACTGGAGGGCTGCAGGGTCTTGGTCTGGTAGACAGGTCTAGTAATCATAACAGACAGGAAGTCTACGTATCATTTCACCACCAGGAATGCTGAGTACTAGCCAGGTTGGCAGCATAAGGTGCATTTCAGGGCCACTCAGGCAGGGTGCGCCAGGGTGCCTCCTCCGGCTGAGATCTGCTCATGGTGCATTGGATTGGTTACTCAGGCTGGGCCTTCTTCCTCTGCACACCAGGAGTGCAGAGTACCACACACGGTGGCCCTCAAGGGCGCCTGCAGGACAAGCGCGCCGAGCACTGTGGCCCGCTGAAACGCCGCCATGCAATGCAGCAGGCCCTGTTTGGTGCAAGAGCATGTATGGCAAAGGCAGAGCACCCTCACTGAGCCCGCACTGTGCATGGGGCGCGGCCGCCCCTGGCAGCTCGTAGAGGCATCCACTCGTGCTCCACTCGCATATCCCCCCCTGCTCGCGTGCGGAATGTGCACTCCTATTTTCACGGCAGTGCCGCTCTTGCCGGCTGCAGACCACGCACTCCTGGAGTTGTGGAGCCTGGACATTGAAGACAAGGAGTTTGGCACCTACTCCCGCCCATACACTGCGCCCTCTGCCCTGCGCGGCACAAACAGGTGGGTGCGCCTGCAGCAAAAGAAGGGTCAGGCACCTGCTCGTGCCCATACGCCGCGCCCTCTGCCCTGCGCGGCACAAACAGGTGGATGTGCCTGCAGCAGAAGAGGGGTCGGGCACCTATTCACGCCCATGCGCTGCGCGCTCTGCCCTGCGCGGCAGACAGGGGTGCCTGCAGCAGGGAGGGGGTGCCTTGCGTCCAGCCAATGCAGCCAGGCTGGCCTAAGCTGCACCCGAGCTGTAGGCACCCGAGCTGTAGGCACCTGAGCTGTAGGCACCCAAGCTGCAGATGAGCGCTGCGTGTGACCAGGCATGGCCTGTGGGGATATCAGAGGCTTCTCCCTTGCACTCTGGCGGTTGGGTCGTGTGGCGCGGCCTGCTTTGCCAAAGTGCCCATTCCGTAGCGGCACGAAAGAAAGTCTTTGGTGATGCGGCTGCAGAGTCTCATTGGGTGGCCAGTAGGCGGTGCCCTGTGGCCGTGGTGCCTATTTGGGCTCACGCCTGCAGCAGCTGGAGTGCGCAGCGCTGCAGGGCAGTGCAGCAGCATGGGTGAGCTGGACGACCAGCAGCTCAAGCGAGATCCGGCCTTGCTGTGGATGGATGTGGCCCACCCAAGCCAAAACAATTTTGTGCGTGCGAGGCAGCTCTAGAGCATCCATGTCCTGCAAGCATGCCACTCTCAGGCACACTGGATTGGCCGCTCATGGTCGACGTCATTCAGCCATCCTTGCGCGTATACATGTCGGCGCACACATGTGCACATCCGCGTACATACATGCACAATTGCAAGCGCGCATACTCGTGCGCACAGACGTTGCAAAGGTATACAAGCACGCGCGCCTCCCTGTCCCCCACCTCCCTTTCATCCCTAAATCCCTTCACAAGGCGCTGCCGCGCAGCTCGCCACCGTGCGCGCTCAGGCGTGCTAGCCAGTGGCGCCAACCCTCCCTTCCCCCCTTGCATCCCACCACACCACGCCACCACGCCCCGCGCGACCGCAGGTATAGCCGCTCAGGCTCGCCCCAGCGTAACCAAGGCAGCACCTCCCCCCACCGGGGCAGCTCACCAGCCAGGGTCATGTCCCCCCCAAGGGCAGCCCCGCGACCCGCGCTACCGGCGGCAGCCAGTCCGGCTATGGCGCCCCCGCCCATCCCCGCCTCAGCACCCGTCGGCGCGCCGCGCCCGCCGCCGGCGCTGGCCACCTCCTCACAGCTGAGCCGGGCCCAGCAAGGTGCGTGCGCATGCGTGGGCTGTGTCGCTGCGCTTGGAGGTTCAACTGGTCGGCAGGCGCGCGCCGCACCCAGGCGGCTGCGCCTGGGTGGCTGCTCCGGATGGCTTTTCCCCAGGTGGTGTTTCCCCCAGGTGGCTGCGCCTGGATGGCTGCTTTGGATGGCTTTTCCCCTGGGGTAGGAAAAGTGTTGGTGGTTGGTGGTGTTTCCTGTGGTGGTGGGACGGTGGTGTTGGTGGTGGTGTGGTGGTGGTGGTTGGTGGTGGTGCTGCTGCTTCCCCCAGGTGGCTGTGTCCAGGTGTCTGCTCTAGGTGGCTTCTTCCCTGGGTGGCTGTTCAGCCGCAATGGAGGCTGTGCAATGGCTGTAATGCCGGCACCTGTGCAGGGGTGGGGTTGGCAGGGGGTTGCATGCAAGCGCCGTGGCTGCTATGCCCCTGCCCCTGTGCACCCAGGCCTAGCATGGCCTCTGCCAGCCACTTAGCAGGCAGAGGCTCTCTTGGCCTCTACCCTGCTTGTGCAGATGGTCCCCATTGCAGCGCTGCAATGCGGCATGCGCCAGGCCTCAATGTGCACTGATGTGCTGCGGGCACCAAGAGTGGCTTGAATGGCATGGCGGCAGCGTGCCGAGGAGCAGCTGCGTCCCTTGGGCTGCAGCTAGGCTGCTTACCAGCGCAGTCATTCGTGGCAGCCTCAGTTCTGCTGCCGGCAGCAAATATCAGCTCACCGCCTTTAAGGGTGCATGCATGCACTTGCTGGGCAGCTTTGGCCAGCCGACCCAAAAACCAGTGCTGGTACATGGCTCCCACCCGAGCGCACGTCCAGTCATGGCCTTGCGCACGCCCGCAACTGCATCCTTTGTGCTCAGTTTGCGTGCTGCCAGGCACAGACGCGCACTCTGCATTGGGCCTTCATGCACACCGGGCAGTGGGTGCGGCGGTGGCTGCAGGTGCAGCTGGGCTGGCGCCCAAGGGCAGCAGCTTGGCGCCACAGCCGGTACGGGGCGCAGAAGCCACACGGGCTGCAGCCGCAACGCCAGCATCTGGGTCGGCGGCTGGCGGCAGCGGCGCGGGTGATCCCCGGACCTGGCCCTTTGCTGGGGTGCAAGGGCAGGGTGGAGGGGGGGGGGTGAATGTGGTGTTTGAGGAGGTGGAAGGTGGAGAGGAGGAGGGAGGGGAGGCGGAGGGAGCGGTGCAGCTGGAGCGGCAAAAGCCGGGGCTGTACCAGATCTTGCGCAGAGCTCCCTACCAGATCACCACCGCCACCACACCGTACCTCATGGGCCTGCCTATGGAGGTGCGCTGGCCAATGGGAAGCAGGGTCCAGGGCGCACTGCCTTGCACGCGTGCGCGCACTGCCTTGCATGCATGGCGCGGTGCGGTGCGCGGCGTGGTGCTGCGGCGCTGGCCCCTGCTGCGTGGTGTGCCCTTTTGCTGTGGTGTGCGGGGCACGTGTGCTGCTGAACTGCCTTTTGAATGCTGCGCCTGCTGCTGCGGCAGGGCTCAAATGCACTGCCGTGTTGAGGGTGTTGCAACTTGTGGGAAGGGGGCAGTGTCATGCGGCTGGGGAGGGTGGAAGGGAAGGCACGCATGCAGCGGTGGTGCGTAGCCTGCGGGGCTCAAGGGAGCACTTGGCCAGCAAGGCGGCATGCATTTGCAGCAGCGGGGGGTGGTACATGCACCGGCACATGAGGCTGGGGAGGGGGTCTGAGAGCTCCTACAAGAGCACCTACAAGGGCCCCCTGTAGGTGTGGTGGCCGTGGGGCATGGGAGGCCTACTAGGCAGAGCGCTGGGGATTGGCTGTTTGTGGGAATGCACACACGCAACTGGATGTTTGGACGGATGCACACGCACGTGAGATTGGAAGCTTGGAGAGGATTGCATACACATGCGATTGGCTGTTTGAGTGGGTGCATGTAGGTGGTGGGATGAGCCGTCCATAGACAGTGCTCCATATGCGCTCTACACATTGTGCTCCATACACAGCGCTCCATGCACACACAGTGCTCCATACACACTTAGCGCTCCATGCACACACAGCGCTCCCTTCATACACAGCGCTCACATGCGAGCCCTTGGCCTGAAGGTCACCCACCCTTGCTCCTTGCCTGGCTATCAGAGTGCAGGTGCACAGCAGCGGCTGGGATGCCAGGGCAGGTCTCTGCTGAGGATGCCAGCCCCCACCCCCCTTCCTTTCTTTTGCCTGCAGATGCTTGCCAGCATGGACGAGGTGCCCTGCCTGGCGGGTGTGGTAGCCAGTACTATTTGGCACCCTCCCCCCCAAGCGCTGCGCCCAGCGGAGCACCAGGAGCTGTGTGAGCAGGTGGGCAAAGGTGCTTGCTTGCCTGCTGGTCGGGGGGCCCCTTGCGCCGCTGCAAGCTGTGCCGCGGTAACGCTACTAGCTGCAGCGTTGCCGTTGACTGTTCCTGGGAGCAGAGGGCAGTGCTGCAAGGGGGTGAGCCAAGGGGGTGAGCCAAGGGGCGCCCCTCCAGGGTCTGTGTCCTGCATCTGCCTCTGTGTTGCAACTGCCCGCACCCAGCATGCGTACTGCGGCCTTCACAGCCCCCCACAAGGCAAGAGGCCAGGCCGCCGATCGCAGGGTGTGTGTGTGTCAGCAAGTGTTGGTGCTGGGCCAGGAGAGGGACTGCCGGTGGTGGAGGTGTGCGCACGCGACCCGCATGCAGCGCATTTCTTGCAGGCTTTGCGGGGCTCCTGCTTCACTCTCTGCTGCCTGCTGTGCACGTATTGCCTGCTGTGCACTCATTGCCTGCTACCACACACCGCCTGCTGTGCACACACACCCTGCTGAGCACACATTGCCTGCTGTGCACGCATTACCTGCTGTGCACACATTGCCCGCTGTGCACACAATGCCTGCTGTGCACACACCCTGCTCGCACGCCCTGCTCGCACACCCGTCTGCCAGCACACACACCCTGCTGTACACACATTGCCTGCTTTCACACACCGCCTGCTGTGCACACACACACCCTGCTTGCACACACACGCCCTGCACACGCTGTGCCCACATCCTTGCCCACACTGCACACACACCACCTGCTGCGTGCACACACCGTACACACATGCTTTTGGATGCAGGCAGAGGCGGCCATGGCCGTGCACAGGCAGCGGCAGATGCAGTCCCAGGCAGCACAGCACTCAGGCAACCCACCCAGCCCCGCTCATGAGGGCACCAGGGCCACGCTCGGCCAAGGATGGCGTGCCTCGCCGTCCCCGCCTGCGTCGCCCTCGCACACGCCGGACGGCCTGCAGGCAGGGTGGGGCGCCTCACACTCACCCCGCACAGGCACGGCCTGGAGCAGACCAATGATCAAGCGGCCGGGCAACGCGGGCGTCCAGTCCCAGCTGGGGTGGGACACCGTCATGCGGGGCCCTGCCAAACCTAGCACAGCTGAGCAGCCAGCCGGCGGCAATGGCGAGGGGAAGAGGGGAAGGGGGGGGCCGCAGGGCCAAGGGGGGGGGGGTACACAGCCGCGGGTGCACACAGCCGGCGGCGTCTCTGCCGAGCTGGCGCATGACAAGGGTGGCGTGGGGCTGCTGACACCACCTCCTGGCAAAGGACGAGGCCTGCCAGGCGCGGCTGCGCGAAGCCCCACGGAGCGCACGGGCAGCAAGGAGGAGGACACCAGGGCACAGCTGAGGAGCAGCACAACATGGGACCGCGCGCAGCGGCACTGGCTGGCGGAGCAGCAGCAGGACAAGGACCAGGTGGCGCTGCTGGAGCAGCAGGTGCGGGCGGGGACGTGAGCGCGTACGCGCAAGCAAATGTATGTGTGAGTGTGCATGAGTGCGTGTGTGCAAGTGTGTTCATACGCTGGAGTGTGTGTAAGTGTGTATGTTTGTGTGCATGTGTGCTTGCATGCTCCTGAGTGCGTGTGTGTGCTTGCATGCTCCGGACTGTGCGTGTGGGCTTGCATGCTCAGGGGTGTGTGTTTGTGTGTATGTGTTTGTGTGTGTGCACTTGTATGCCCATGTGTGTACGCGTGCTCGTGTGTGTGCTTGTGTGCTTATGTACTTGTGTGTGTGGATGTGTGTGCTTGCGTGCTTGCATGCTTGTATGTGTGCTTGCATGCTCGAGTGTATGCACACAGGTGGACGGGCGGCACGAGAGCTGCGTCGAGCAGACCCTGTGTGCTCTGCCGGTGTGCACTGACCTGTGTGCGTGTTGGTGCAACACCTATCTGTGTACGCCCTCTGTGCTGGCCTGTGTGGGCGTAGGGGAGGAGCAGCTGCGAAAGCGGTGGCACTTTTGCCTGATCAGAAGCTGAGCTGTGCTTGAGCCAATTGTTATCAGTCCTGCCAGCCCCGCCCTGGGCCACTTGCTTGTACTCCATCTGCTCTCCTGGGGCTGCCAGCAGATCCAGCCAGCAGCACTTGCCAGCAGATATTGGCTTTTGGTGCAGTGTGGGACGCTGAAGAGGCCTGCGTTTGCAGGTGGCTGAGTGAGATGTGATTGGGGGGCGGTTGTGCTCAACCCGCTTGCTGGACTAGCAGGGCTAGCAGGCCGTCCGGTCGGCATCCGACAGCAAGTGGCATGTGCTGGGCATGGGCAGTTAAGTTATGGGGTAACCCGAATGTGCATCTGGACTTTCAGAGGGAAACCCGGTGCGAGGACAGAATGGGGGGGCTTCACACTCCGAATTTCCAGCCCCCTGACTGCTTCACCTGTGCGTGCAGGTCATGGACAGGCCCATCTACACGCCAGGCCTCCTCACACAGCAGCAGCTGACGCGGCGGCAGCGGCAGGTAGCCCAGCGACAATACACCCTGCGCCAGCAACAGCTGGAGGAGGAGGGGCTGCGGCTGTCGCAGCAGTACCAGCAGCTGCAGCAGCAGCCGCCTTCGAGTGTGCATATGGATGAAGGGCAGCAAAGGCATGGACCTGAAGTCGACCTGCAACAGCAGCAGCAGCAGCAGCAGCAGCAAGCACAACGGGGCTTTGGCCCGAGCGTGTCCATGCAGCAGCATCAGGTGTGGTGAATAAGGGGTCAGGGGCGCTTTATTTAGTGCTTTGTAGAGTTGCAGCCTCTGTGGAGAATCACTGTGATGTGAATCAATACAGATGTGGAAAGTACCTTGAGGCCTGTGTCACTGTACCTGATGCGCAAACAAGTGTGCAATGGGCTCTCAGAGCACCCCTTACACCGGCAAAAGGCTTCGCGCACGCCAACAGTGGGCTGAGGGTGCCTGATGTTAGGACTGCTGTCTGCGAGCTTTTAACCTGATCACCAGCATGACTGGTACATGTACAAATACAGCAGCAGCTTCAATGCCCTGGGCCATGCATCAGGCCTGGGCTATGTGGGGGGGTACACTCCCGACGCACTGCAACCTGAGGAGGCTATCAAAGCGCACGATGGCCTTCAGTGGTATGCTCTCCCCCTCATGCACTCCCCTGCACGCTTGCATGTAAGAGCTTCCATTTTGTGCACGTTCTGAAGCCGCTCTGTACTGGTGACGAGGCACACAGGAGCGCCAAGAGAGGCTCCAGGCTGCACGTGATAGGAAGCTGGCCAAGGATGAAAAGCTGCGGCTAGGGTGAGTGCCCACGCAGCCAGGGCTTCACTGCTGCCATGTGGCCCATGGCGGCCTTTGAGTGCGCCCCTGCAGCACTTCCCAGCACCACATCAGGCTAGGATGCACCCCTGCATTACTTCCCTACATTGTATCAGGCAAGGATGTACCCCTGCAGCACTTCCCCGCATAACATCAGGCTAGTATGCACCCCTGCAGTACTTCCCAGCATTACATCAGGCTGAGATGAACCCCTGCAGTACTTTCATTACATGATGCGAGCACGCGTCCCTGCAGCACTCCCATGTTTACTGTGCCAGAGCCCAACCATGCTACTTGTTGTCATTCACATGGCTATAGAGCTTGAGGAAGTTGCATTGCTAGGCTACTGGGGACAGCAGTCGCTCTGCAAAGGGAGCTAGATGCGGCCTGTGCGCTTCCTGCCCTCACAAGCCTGGCTAGAGCGCTCCTTATCCTTCAAGTGCAGATGAGAGGAACCAAACAAGCTGCAGGTACATCACTTGGCCGTGTTGCAAACATGAAGGTGGCTGTGCCTGCCTGCACTCGCAGGATCCAACACAACTCAAAACCTCAGAACAACTTCACGCTCGTGAGTAAGCAGCTGCATTGTCCCCCTCCGTCACCCGCGATCAGTCAGATCAAGATGCTTGATTCCATACAGCGTAGAGTATGCAGCCACAAAGTAGCCCCCCCCGTGCAAAGCAGGGAGGGTAGTGAGGAGCACCTGAGTGCACAGTCGTAAGTCTGCTAGCCTGACAAATTGTTTGGATGGTGCTGCTTCACCTGCCTGTCACAAATACAAGGCACCCGGGAAACGTATACTTAATTGAGAACCTTGAGATGCGTATCCCTGGCCTTCAATTTTTTTGTCTGACACCCTTCATTGGCGGCACTCCTACATAATAAGGAGTACGCACAATATTAATCTTGCATGTTATAACAGCTTTTCACTTCACCCATTATTGATGCTGGAGCTTGTGCTTTTTTCCTGTTCTGTTTGTCCCATTTTTTACTCCGATGTATTAACTAACCAGGCAACAGAATTTTGACACCCTCCATTTTGAAAAGGTGGTGGCGCTGCTCCATCAGGGGAGTTCTAGCTATGAAAGTTCACACTTCCAATGCACATTTCCAGTCTCCAGTATTTTTTTCTGAACTCTATGGAATTTTCTCCCTACCGTTGATGTGACATCAATTCAGGAAAAGGACCACTGGTGGTTCCCGGGGCCTCAGCACCCTATGCCTCCCCCCCTTGCAACTAGCCCAGCTACCTAACCTAGCAGACGGCCTCCACCACCCTCCACCAGCAAAAAAGAAGCAAAAGAAGTTGATTAGGATCATGAAGGTGACTTGAGTGATGCCAATTCCTGAAAAAAGAAAACTACTTAGGTAGTGAAAGCACTCCCTATACCCATTAAGGAACACATTGGCCCGAAGAGCCGTGAGTCTTCATCAGGGAAGAACTAGTGAAGATCTGGAGGGTGACAAGCCGCCCCTGCTCCAGACCAAGACCCTGAGACCAACCGTTGACTGTTTTTTGACTGCTTTTTCAAGAGCGCGTCTAGTTGTAGTTAGTTTGTGTGCACAAGAGCACAGAGTGAGCAAACAAGTTACGAGCAGTCTTTTAGGCTCTGTATATCAAGGCCGAGCTCTCGAAGATGATTTTAAGAGGTATAAATAGAAGCCTCCCGCACCAAGAAGGATGGTGTGAAGGATGACTTTTTTGGTCTTCAAGCGCATGCAAAGAATCTCACGTTGGAAAGTTGTGGTCCATTTATTCCTCACTGAATCAAATGGAATCCCATCTGATTCATACTTGAGTCACCCATTTGTTCAGATGTGTTCAAGCATGATCATTGAATGATTCAAATAGGGTTCTAGCAGCCTTTTGTGATGGACCAGGTATAACTTTTGCACTTGATTCAGACGGGATCCAGATTCCACTCCATCAAAATAGAGCTCAATACTATTGACAATAGGCCCACATGCAGCCTGTGGCAGGTGTTAGGGCCTGGTGAATGACAACTGATAACGTGAATTATGCCATGATTGTGGAATTATGCAGTTAAATTGCAATTGATTCAAGCTCTATCCAGTTGAATCATCATCGATCAGCTTACATCTTGAGAATGATCCAGCAAATTGCTCCTGGAGTACACTTATCAAGAACGAAAAAGAAAAGGAAGACTACCCAGTCAGTGAAAGCGCACTGCGCTTGGCAAGGACACTTGTGTGGCATTCAAGCGCATGCACCTGCACAGTACCCTTGACAAGCTGTTGACTTACTAAAGAAATGTCTGGCGCTACCTAAGCTGAGTGCTCATGAAAAATCAAGTCTTCACACAGGAAATAGTTCGATCATCACACAAAGCAGAGGCAATATGCTTCAATTCAACTGGAGCATGCCACCTTTCTGCAAGAAAGGCAATCAGCCTCATTGGTAGCTTATAAGTATAGCTAATTAGTATAGCAGCTATACAAATCTTGCACAGCAATACCAGTCACCACCTAAACTCTGTCATGCATGAGCAGGCTAGCAGTCGCACTTCTTGGCTGAAGTCCCTATCATAGTATCCTTGTAACCTTGTCATGCATGCTTCCTGAATTGCATCTCCTTCAGGATAGTATTCGTTCCAGCCGCGCATTCAGGCTCCCCTGGAGTGGCTGCCTCCTGACCTTGCAGTCGGGTCCAAATCTGCAAAAAGCATTTGGAAATGACTCATTTCCTCATTTCAAATGAGCTGTCTTAGGCACCCTGTAGCATGCCAATGTCCAGGCCGCATAGTTGCAATCTGCTAATGATACGGACAGAATATAATTGCATCTTTCATTTAAGACTTTCCTGTATCCATGGCCACATCTGACTAATTGGGCACAGTGGGTAACACAGCCATCCCTGACAATCAAAATCTTCAAACCCTCCAGCCTAATGAGAAGACTCGTCGTGGTTCTCAACTTGAATCCCAGAAGCCCATCAGGAATCTACAAGGGCAGAGGAAGATTGAAAGGAGGACTCACACAGTAGCTAGTGAATGTTACTTGCCCCAGGCTTGCTGGCAATTCTTGCACAGCACACTTGATTTATGGCATTCCTGGCATGTGGTCCTCTGGTCACTGCAGCACAAGAAGCTGGCTGGTCAAAAGGCTCAGCCTTCAGGACAAAAACCAGGCCCCCTATGAACCTGCAGGTACAACAACCCTTTTCATGTGCAAACAAGCCAACTTCAGAAACACTGCAACAGATAACATGGCATGTTGATTGTAAGAGGCCTCCAATTGGTGTCCAGGCTGTGCATTTTCACAGTACCTTTCCCTCTAGCTGACATTGAGCTCATGAGCTCTGTGTACATCTCCACTAGGTTGTCTTGGGCGTGACACCTGTTGCAAATGAGGAGTGGTAGGTAATTTTTTAAGGAGGTAAGGGAGTGGCCAAAATGGCATCACGGCAGCTAGAGGTGAGTCTATCTCTGGCAGATGAACAAGCATCAAAAAGCCAGCTGGGTAGTGTCCTATTATTAGCATGCTCAGGAATTTGAAGATTTTGTTTGGCCAAAGGGTTAGTGCTGCCGGCATCCAAATGGCCCAAACATCCTGCCAGAGAGCCTTTGCCGATGGCTTTCATGATGAGCCTGCATGTTGGCATTCAGTAATCATAACTGAGATGATTGTATAAACCCGTAGAGCATTATCTGCTTGCTGACAGATTGGACACTGGAGGCTGGTGGACTTGTTAAAGCAGAAAGCGTATTTCTGATTAAAAAGGGTGCCTGTGCCGTAGTGAAAGACATTGCGTTTCATTTGGAGAGAGAGTCTGGATATGCTCCAAAAAGTGTGGATAATGCCTTTGTGGACATCACGATGTGGAAGCAGACATTATGATGTAAGAGCAGATTCTGGTAATAAGAGTAGTATCCCGTTTTGGAGTTGGCATAAGTTAGGTGGATGATCCTCCATGGCAATGAAGATGATCTTAAATGGTGCACTCATATTACCTTTCCACTTTGTCCGTCTTTGTACGGATTTATGTCATCATCATCATCCAATTTGGTTGCCGAAACCATGCATTAAGCCTGACCCCTATGAATTGTCATCCTTCTATAGATCCCCTATTGTCGTCCGGCCCTTTCCTACTGCTTTTCTCTCACACTTGTATCCGAATAAGCATACATGGATACGTGTCCAGGCGCCTTTTATCCTAACCCCCTCTCTTAATGCCTCAAAGACAACTACTTGGCCCCTCTGTATGTGCTAGCCCGCGGACAAGGACGTGAGTTGTTCAGATAGCATGATCCAAGGTGCTAGGCGTTCTTATTCTAGGTGCAGCCATGTGTTGTGTAGGCTGTGGAGTTTCCTAGTGCCAACAATCTTTGTTGCATTGGGTTGTCTCTTCTGTGTGTTTTTCATGTAGGAGACCAGCCCCTGGGTTGCCAATCCGTGCCTGCAATCATCAATATTTAGAAGGTCAAATGGTCTTCTTTGCAGCAGGATCGGAGTGCCTTCTTGGCCTTCACGTGAAGCTTGGGCCTTGAATTTGCCGGGCAACTGGGTCAAGGTCCAATGCTTTGTCATGATTTTGGTTGCATGCCTGGTAGGCTCAAGCTAAGCTGCCCTCATTTGGCGGAGACAGCTATGTAACCTAACTTTTCTACCTCAATCACTTTTTTTCTGGACAATTCTCAAGTTGTCCTTCAAGGTGGAGAATGAGTTTTTTTTACCCCCTAACACACAGTCCGCTATTTGACCCCCACCTTTCTTGAATGCTTGCTTTATCATACAGTGCCTTACACATTCTTTCAGGTTCAACCTGAGAGGAGTTGACAACTGTGTTCAACACCAGATCATCTCCGATATAATTTCTGAGTGCCAACATTGCCTGTAGAGTTATCATGAAAGTTACTGGAGCAGGCTCCAAAGGGCTGGTTTTCCAAATGAATATTACAAAATTTCAACATTACAAAATTTCCAGATCCCTGAAGGATCAGCAAATGAATTATCCCTGAATGGCTTTTCCCTAGCCACTTCCCTACTAGGCAAAGACTCACTGGAAGATGTCAAAATGCTAGATTAGTATGGTAAATGTGTACTCAAAGAAGAGATGTACCAGATGCCCACCCTAGGTATGCATTCAGAAGTAGAGCAGGATGAAGAGGGGACGGGGGGCTCTCTGCAGCAGCAATAGCCTACCAGCCTTTGTCCAGGGGCCAGAACTCTAGTCAGCTCAAATTCTCATCAGCGGCACACCCATCATGTGGACGTCAAGTATTGCAAAGAGACCAGACCCAGGACTTAGCTCAAAGCCGCCGATCAACAGCACAACGTGCTTTGTCTACACCCTCAATGAGCTGCAGCCAAACTTAAGTCTCCACACTATCCTCCTGGGAGCGGTGTGACCCGGACCTTTACAGCCTGGGACAGTGTTGAGCATATTTCAATCAAAGTATAATCACCTGCCCTTTGCGGTCACAGGAGAAACCAGACTTATAGGCACCAAATCTGCCTTGGCCATTGCGTGTTGCAGAACCCTGGCAAGTGCTGGGCTCTGGTGTGATGACACATGCTGCATAACCCAGTTGATGGTTTGAGCGCATGTGGGATTTTAGTGTGGCTAGGAGATTTGGAAGGTTAGTCAATCTGGTTTTGTGTTGGGGAGCTTCAGTGCCAGGTCCTTGCTGATTAACTTCTTCAACAGCTAGCCAGCTATTCCTTAAGAAGGGATTGCCACCAGGGCCTGCAGTGATGAGAGGTGACACAAATATTTTCAAGAGCACGTCCAGAGCCCAGTTTGATTGAAGGACATTTGTGACAACCTATCAGAGAGCGAGAGTCTCTTGCCTGTGTTGGAGAGTTGCCCAAGGACCATAAAGATGGCGAGCATATAATTCACGTACACAAGTACAAGTACAAGTACAAAGGCATTTTGGTTCAGTACATTGCAACACCACCCTAATCTCCACTTAGTCCCAAGCAACATTGGCTACAATATGCTGTAGCTCAAGTCAATGATAGCCACGCAAGTGTATGTGTGGTCAACAACACATGTGTTAGACTGCTCACCAGGGATACCCCAAAGCTCCTTTCTAAGTGGATTGGGCCCTTCACAGTGGTGAATTTCTGTGGAAGATGTCAAGAGGACCCAGAGGACACTTCAGACATGGGGGCCTACAAGCTGGCCCTGCTAGACTACGCAGAGGGATGATGTGTTCCATGTGTCGCTACTTAAGCCATACTACTGAGACCGCTGGGTGCAGCCGCCTCCGCCACCCATACTGTTGGACAGGGGGGTGGTACGCGGTGGGTGCTATCTTGAACAATCACTATAATCGCATGCTTGTAAAACAGGCCACCAAACGGAGGCCAGCGCAACACCGCGCTATGAGCATGAGTACCTTGTTGAATGGACTGGGTGCACTGACGAGCACAACTCTTGGGAGCCTGAGAAAAGCAAGTACCAGTTAGATGCTCTTAAGGCTTACCTAGCTTACAGAGGTCTTCCCCCTCTCGTAAGCCTAACCTGTTTGGCCAACAGCTCATTCTAGTGCATTTTCTGCACCTATCTTGTTACTGAATCAGGGCAACATGTACGGGGGTTTGATTACATGGGTAACAGAGAAAGATCCTAGCGGAGACGCTGACAAGCTTTGGCGCGCGGGGAGCCAAGTCCCTTAGTCCTTTGTCCCACGGATTGACAGCTCTTAAGGCGCTTAAGGGATGACACACAGCACCATCCTTGACGCGACTTACGGTGCTGCAGTGCCCCCCCCTCAGCGAGGGAAAAGCCATTCAGGGATGGTTCTCAGAACTGGCTGTTGTTATGACCTACTAGAAGTAGATCCATCAGGGATCTGTAAGTCTTGCTATCGTTTTATTTCAGAGCTTATGGATGCTTTTTTAACGGCTGGTGTCCACCAGCAACCTGAACAGTCAGACTACCTGGCTGAAGGTCAGACTTAAACTCGTAAACTTTTGTTGAACTTGTGAGTCTTGTGATACCAAGCAGTCTTTTTTGCCAGTATCTAGGCTGTCATGAATGGGCTACTTGCAGTAAAAGTAGAAAGTATGCCCTAATTAAGTACTACTTAGTTAGTAGTACTTCAATCAAGTACTAAGTAAAAAACTTACCGGAGAAGGACTACTGTAGTTTTTTTACACTAACCACTACTAGTACTACGTACATGACGTAGTTAATTGAGGCTCGGCCATGAGAAGTAAAGCATACCAGGTTCTGGTTCAGGTTGCAGGTCTTTCAGGTCTCAGCTAAGCTGCCCTTGTTCGCAAGGACAGGTGTGTAAACTAACCTAATGTACACCAGGTTTGGATGATTGTTATACAGGGAGCGGAAGGGCATGCATAAGTTGATGCATAAGCTGGTTCAGTTCTGCCAATGAATGTTGACACACTCAGAGTGCCAAAGCACTTATCATTGCAGCAGTCGCAGTATGTATGACAACATATTGTGTTCTTTAAGCTTTTTCTTTTCATGTTCAAGCAGGCTGCTTGAAGTAGTCCTAAAATCATCAAAGAAATGGCAGGCATCCAACAACTCCACCAGCTCAACACTTCTTGTGTTATGTGAGACGTAATTTAAGGCTCAACAACCTATTCGATGGATGAAGCACGTTTTAATCAAGCCGCTGAAGGTCCAAATCTATTCATCACGTGGAAGTGCGTGCTGTGCACAGCCACTCAGGAGTGCATAATCAACCAATTAAGGACGATTCCCAGTCATCATCATGGTACGATGAAGCTCAGGCCTGTAGGGTCTTGTCTAATCGTGTGTGTGTGAAGGACGCAAGCAAGCATTCCAGCCATGCCGCTATCTTTGGTGCATCTTCTGCCTATCAACGCCCTCATCAAGTTGCTTTGCACCCATGAGTACGCCGCCTGCGATTGCTTTATCATACTTCCCTTTCCGTCTCTCCTCAAAGTCAAGGAATCCAGGATTTGCCTGCACAGTGCAAGCAACAGTCACAGCCCTTCAGTCTTGAAGGGCAGCACATGCTCGTGTACAAACAAGGCATGATGTTGTTATAGCAAACATCCACTTACCTGTGTGCATCCATCTACCCACATTCACCCATTTGAATTTGCAATGTCTGCCAATCCTAGCAAGTCCTATCCTCTTACTTGCGAGAGATGAGATTCGGTTCACAATTTCTCACCATGAGTTCTAAGGATGTGTGTGGGCTCTGCAAATGCATGCAGGCATTTCCCTCTAGGACACATCAAGCCATGGTCTACCTGGCACATCCCTGGCACTTTTTAATGACAAATCAAGTCATGGTCTACCTGAAGTTGAGCAGGGCCAATAGGGCAGCCATGCAGACACAGTGTGTGCAGGGCGCTACAATCGCGCAGGACTTCGGTTGGCACGTCAGACACATGGTTGTCATCCAAATTCAAAACTTTCAACTTGTGAAGCGCGCCCCAGGAGGGTGGGATTGCCTGGAGGAAGGGAATTGGAGCCAAGCAGGGATGATGGAATGATACTGGGGGCAGTGTTGCCTTTAGGAGGTGAAAGCCTGATGACAAAAAGAAGAAAGAAAAGAAGAGAAAAACCACCCCAATGTCCTTCAGGCAGCGCTGCCTAGGAGAAACCTCAATGTCTTTCAAGCACTTTGCAACACTTTGAGGCAACCAGAACACTCTTACTGATTGCGATGCTGGTGCAAAACACACCACGTTTTGTCACGTTGCCAAAATCAAACCCAGCAAACGTGCTGCTTTGAAAAAGATTTGGGGCAGGCAAAGACGCCTTAACTCATGTCCAAAGCACATGCACAGGGACGTCTCATGTTCATCTCTCCACTGAAGCTGGAATTGTTTGCACATGGCTTTGTTACCATGCAGTTCCAAGTGTACTGTCAAGCCGTTTTGGATTGAAAATGGGCGGATAATTATGTATTGTTTGAAATATGCCAAATGATTTGATTGAACGTTTGCCTGCAAGCTTCGAGAGGAGGGGAGGAGGAGGAGAAGGCATCAACTGACGCCAGTTGACCCTCCCCACTGAACCCCCCCCCCCCTGATTCCTCATACGCACGATTTAAAGGCAGTGCTAACGACTAGCTTGTTGATGCGGGGCCACTCTAAAGTTGCAAAACAGAGCAAAACAGGTGCATTGCAGAGCCCATTGGGGAGGGTCTACAAAATCCGCGCATTGCTGTTTTACAATAAAGCAAATGATTCAGTCAAATTTTGAATTCAAGAATAATTCGAGATGCACGATCGACCCATCCCTGTGTCAGGCCTTTGACCAACAAATGACTGTCTTTCAAGCCTGGCCTTGGAGTAATGCAGCGTGAAGCAACCACAATATTATCTATACTGCTTCACTTGCGTGCAGCATTGTTCTCCTCTACCCGATGATACCTACGCTTATCTGTGGTCGTGTGCAGCATTGAACTCCTTGATCGCAATGACACTTACGCTGATCTGGTTTTAAATAGCATTGAACTCCTCTAACACAATGACACCTACGCTGATCTGGTTGTGTGCAGCATTGAACTCTTCTAGGTTGGGCGGCAACCTCTCCCCGGCAGGAAGCCCTTTCAGTCTGCACCAAACAAGGCAGTGCGCAGTAATTGCTGCCTGCCTTGCAATAGTTCAACAGCCATGCGTGTTCCGGAAGCAAGCTTTAAGCAAAGAAAAAACGGCCTTTTCCATGTTGGGCAAAATGAACACACGCCTGGTCAGTAACGACCAGCCACAGACCTGACAGCCTTGAGCTCTGGCAGGTGGCCAATTATGCCCATGATGCATGGGCCATGCAACCTTGCAGCACAACTGAAAGACCAAATAGGGAACACAGCGTGCGCACCAGCGCACACAGCCACCAATCAGGCATGATCAGGGTTTGGGGTATGTGCAAAGGCGCAGGGAAATGGTGGGTCAGCAAGCGGACATTGTCATCACAACCCTCCCTGCCCCAGCCTCCGTAAGCTGCTCAACTTTCCTGGCCCAATGGTATCACAACCTTCCCTGCCCCAATGCCATCACAGTTTCCCTGCCCCAGCCTCTGTAAGCTGCTCAACTAAACATACACATGCCCTGCCAAACAGATCCATCACACTAAAAGCCCCTGTACCAAGTCTTTGCGGGCATGCGCACTGGCAAGCCCAGCACCCACATTGTACAAAGCATACGGCATACGCACCATGCCTGGCCTGAACTAACAGGCGCGCCCGCTCCTGACAGGCTACAAAGTGTGCATCCTTGCCCTGGCACCCTCCATGATTGCAGGGGACACATCCCTACCTGGACCCACCTGTTGTGTCCAACCAGGATGCAAGTCAGCCGTTCGCATGACGCCAGGCCAGCTGGCAGGTCTGTGAGCTTGTTGTGGGCCAGTGACAGTTTTTCAAGCCGCGCCAGCCAGGACACCTCCTCAGGCAGCTCGACCAGGTTGTTGTGGTCCAGCAGCAGCACCCGCAGCGCAGGCAGGCCCCGGAGCAGGGGCCCAGACAAGGTGTAGATATTGTTGTGGCATAGCACTATGCGCTGCAGCGCAAGGCAAGGCATCGGCGGCGGCGAGAGGGCTGAGACAAAGCTGCAAAAGAAATGACAGCATCTGCCAGAAAAAAGAAGGGTGAAGGGTCCTTCCGTTGCATGGCCATCTATGCTTTAAGCACCACCACCCACACGCAAAGCACCCTTTCATACTTCGTTGCCCCCCCCTTCCCTTCCTGCACGGACCATCAGCCTCCACCATACTGCCGCGCATGGCAATGACAAAGTTGTGGGAGCATTCATTCTATGCTTGTCCCAAAAGGCATCCAGCAGCAGCAACGCAGCGCCAGCCACTTGGCTCGCCCAGTAGCAGCGGCCAGCAGAGGCCTAGGCGCAATGCCTGTGCTCCTTCCTCGTAGGCACAACATACAGTTCTCCCCCCGCCCCCCCTTCATTGCGCACCTGCAAGTTGGGCAGATGCGCCACTGCGGGAGGAAGCTCGTGAAGCCTGTTGTTTGTGGCATCTAGGACCTACGCAGCAGTGGACAAGGCTGCCGGTGTTTGCGGTTGGGCGCAGTCGGTTGGCGGCACAGAGCCCACTTCTCCAGAGCAGGGGAAGGCCGCACCATCTTGACTTGAGCAGCCTGCCTTTTAGAACACTCTAGACTGGGCCACAGGGAAACGCGTGGCTGGGCTGCCTTTTAGAATACTCTGCCTTTGAGAACACTCTAGGCTGGGCCACAGGAACACGCGTGCCCGCAAACCCAGCAGTGGGGACGAGCTTGCCAGCACAGGCACAGCCATCTGAGGAGAGGGACCACGCATGAGCTGGAGCACACAGTGGCAGCCACAGTGCCCTCGAATGCACAGATTCAGCACCATGGGGCCTCCCCTTCAATCACCATGGGGCCTCCCCTTCAAGCACCATGGGGCCTCCCCTTCAAGCACCATAGGGCCTCCCCTTCAACAGAGGGCAGGCACAGCCCAGGGCTCTTGCTGGCAGTGGCCATTCCGCGCGCACACCCCCAAGGGCTGGCGCCCAGCCATCCTGCCGGCCTCTGTCTGTGGCGGGGCCCTGCGGACCTGCAGCCCAAAGCCAGAGAGGTCAGCCCCAAGTGCAGACGGGCACCTGGAGCACCTGGAGTGGTGGTGACCTTGGGCATATACCATTGGGGTGCCTGGGGCGGTTGGGGCGCCTGGGGCGGGCCCTTGGACATATGCCTTTGGGGCCCCTGGGCAACGCTATTGGACATATGCCGCGGGCAGCCGCATATCATCAATCCTCCTTGGTAGAACACCTCTCCGGCGCGGCTTACGCGCGCACCTACCACTTCAGGGTGAGCTGACGGCTGTTTGATTACAAACACACACCCACACGCTTGCAGCGGTTTTGCATTCCACAGCGTGCGCGCCTCTTGTCCGCTGCTCTGCTGCCGAGGGGGGCCCGCACGGGCCTTTAGGAGGTGCGTGAGGTATCTCGAAGGGGTGCACGTGGCACAGAAACGGATGCAGATACACGCTTGGCAGCTATCTGCCTTGCACCCCGGCCCCTTAGCTCAAGCCCTCTCTGACCCAAGCCCTCTCTGACCCAAGCCCTCTCTGACCCAAGCCCAGGCTTGGAGGCACTCATGTCCAGCCCTCTTTGACGCAGGCCCTGGCATAGAGAGGGCTCAAGCAGCCCTCTCCATCCTGACCCCTCTCTAAGCCTAGCCCAGGCTAGGGGCGCTGAGTAGGGGCAGGCACGCGCAAAGCTGACAGACTGGAGGATCAAGGCACCAAGACAGAAACGCCAGACACTGAGGCCCTGGTACAAAGATCTTCATATTCACGTCATGTTTTGCAGCAAAAACAGCAGCTTTCATGCATGCTTGCATCCATTGTCCACAGACATTCACACCACTATAATATAGATGTTACATCATTTGCTCAAATCAGGTCATGGGGAGCTTGGTGGAGCCCTTACCTTTGCGTCAGTGCCCACGTCTGCCACTGAGGCAGGTAGGTGGGTGACCCCCTGGTCCCGTATCCCCACGATGCCTGCGCTTCAAACAAAGTAGCAACAGCAACAGCAACAGCAGCAGAAGCGAGATAGTCAACAATGACAAGACCATGTGCACGCATGTCAGGTATCCGTGCATGCACACATGCAGAGCAATGCATGTCTATTTCACTGTTTCAAGCAAGCAAATGCAGACCAGGCCGTGGGCGACTACCAGTCGGTAGTGGGAATCAAGAGGCTGCTTGCACAACCCCGCAGCACAAGTATGCAGTCACAAATTTTTGAGCCATCCTCCTTTCATCCATCCATCCTGATCACCCTCCTTCCTTCCTTCCTCCTTTGCCACCCTAACAATTCAGCACATCATGACCACTTGAAGATTAAGCACAGTAGACACAGTCAAATCATGACTGTGCTTACTATGCGATCAAGATCCAGTAAGCCATGTGCAGTTTACAGCAAATGAATCCTCAAGATCTTGCTAGCCATGCGCAGTCAACACCAACACTGCACCAGCATGAATTGTGCAGCAAAGACTCAACATCACATGGCTTCCCTGTTTGCAGCCTTAGCTGCTGCAGTGAAGCAAGCCTCCTCAGCATCGCCAGCCTCGCATGCAGTGTCAAGGGCAAGACAAATGAGTTCGGCACAGATGTGCAGCACTCCAGCACACACCCGTGGACTTCCAGTGTATTTCTCGGTGCTTCTGCTTTGCCTTGCTGGACTGTGGTGCGGCATGGGGCTTTGGGGCGGTGGTGGGGGCAGCGCTGCTCAGCTCATTGTGTTTGCCAATACTCGTCAACCGCTCCTCTCCAGATGAGCCGCCTGCAACAAGGCAATCACAAGCAGGCTGGCCAGCACCCACCTCTCCTACTGGGTGCATGTGAAAGTAAGCCATGCTGAGTAGGAAGATCTCCTAGTGAGAGGAACACTGCATGCTTGTTGCGCGCTAGATCAGCATCACACACACCCTTTCATACCTGGATCTCACAGCACAGCCTAAGCCTCTTGCTGTTAAAATTTGAGGCAGATGCCTTGGCTGTCTTGTCAATAGTCAACACATGGTGTGCACGGGGGCACGCATGCATGCAATCATGTGTGTGTGTGTGTGTGTGTGTGTGTGTGTGTGTGTGTGTGTGTGTGTGTGTGTGTGTGTGTGTGTGTGTGTGTGTG
>LKMJ01000813.1_pt1 | contig 25796 bp, 34 predicted proteins | sample 643391 | NCBI WGS metagenome assembly LKMJ01 (sample SAMN04112250, study PRJNA286221) | soda lake metagenome | biome: soda lake; feature: Kulunda Steppe; material: water; isolation source: sample PL-Br10 brine of Picturesque Lake | place: Russia: Kulunda steppe | collected 2010-07 | reverse complement strand
TATCTGTACCCGTTGATGCGCCCGTTACAACAGACACTCGACGATTGATCCGAATGCCATCATCAATTCATGGCAAAAGTGGTCTCGTAGTTACCCCTGTATCAAAAGAGGACTTGGATTCGTTCGACCCTCTAACTGACGCCATCCCAGAGAGATTCACCGATCACGAAATCACGATCTCGATAGAAGAACCTCAAAAGTTCTACCTCAACGAAACAGAATACGACCTCAACCCCGGAAAGCATACCGTTCCGGAATACGTCGGAATCCATCTCATGGCAAAAGGTATAGCAAAAAAACAATCTGAGCTATAGAATATCAACCAGAATTAAACCGTTACATCAACAAAACCACACGAGTACAACCAATCATGGGAAATGTCATTAACCGAAAGCAAGAATTAGAAAAGTGCCAACAGTGCAACAAAGAGATTGAGGGAAAACCATATTTTCCCCAACGTGATTTAACAAACAACATTCACGGCAACATGACACTGATGCCCGACCCAGATGGACCGTTCTGTGACAAAACCTGCCAGGAAGCATTTGACAATAAGTGATCAAAGCCCCTGACAAACAACAGATGATACAATGATACTAGCATTCAGTGTAGGGTTATACTGTGGCATAGCGATCTCAATAGGCATTTGGTACTACCTTGCAGAAGACCCGTTTGAGCCAGACAAACGTCGATTATTCAAAACCGTAGAATCCATCGTTGTCGGAATTGGATGGGGACCAATTGTTGGGGGAATAATCGTCCCTATGTTCACAAAAGAATTGGCTAGAAGCCTACGTAAGAGGATAAGATCACTCAGAAATGATTGAAAAGACCACAGAGCAGCTTGAAAATGCCATCGACGAAACGAGGATAACCTACGAAGAGGTAAACAGTAGATAGTAGTACAGAGACTTTATTCAGAAAACTGACTGAAATAAATCCTTCAGCAGCCTTCTTACAAGGTGACTTCTGAATAAGAAAACCGTATTACCATCTGCTGGTAAGCACCTTCAAATACACAGACTACAACATCCACTACAAATGCTATTTAAACAATACCACATTCCGATGATTCGAACCGGGTCTAAAACAGTCACTCGAAGAGAGTGGAAAAATAACTACAGCGGTCCAAATGTTGGAACCGTCGTCGCAGCGAAAACAGAGCTCTTGAAGCCTAATAGCGAGTGTGACTGTTTCATCCGTATCACAAGTAAAAGAGAAGAGCGTCTCGGAGATATTACTGAAGAAAGTGCCCAACGAGAAGGGGACTATGAAGGCATAGAAGACTTCAAAGATGGTTACGAAGAGGTATACGGTGAGGGTTCATGGGACGATGATAAAGTAGTAACCGTCATCGAATTTGAGTACGTCGGAGAGTCGCACCCTGATGAAAACACAGACGAAGACGCTGAACAGTCCACACTAGCCAAACAATGACCAGATATGGAATCATTGCCTGTAGCAAATCAAAAAACGGGGAGAACAACAAAGACAGGCAATTCCGTGCCGAAAACCTCTACGATAGTTGGTTGTTCAACGGTCGAGTGAGTGCAGTCAAAAACCATTGTGATGAGTGGTGTATCATGTCTGCAAAGCACGGCCATCTTGCCCCGTCTGATAAAGTTTCGTGGTATGACCTAGCCATCGATAGTCTCCCGTATGAAGATCGACTCGACAGGGCAAACGACGTGGTTGATAACATTCCACCAGAAACAGAGGAAGTAATGGTTCTGATGGGCCGTACTTACTTCGAACCACTCGAAGAAGTGCTGCCAGAATCAATCGATATTTGGGACCCACTTGAAGGGGTCCAGTTGTTCGATCAACGCTCCAAGCTCAAAGAGCTCGCCGACGAAAGAAATCAACAGACACTCGGAGAGTTCAGTTGATCACACGGGGTCCATACGAAAAGATCATTATAGCTCAGTAAGGTAGTATAATTACTGGATGCTGTATACAATGGTAGAAAGACTATCGTATGCAGCCTGTCCAACAATCAATCACCTAACAGCAACAGACTGCCAGACCTTTTCACTACTATCCATGACCCAGAAACAACAAGACCGACCATCTACAGACGGCATCAACTACGCAACAATTACTGATTACTCTTCAAAAAAGACACTTGCAGATCGCTGTCGGATCAGACATGCCGAAGTGACGAATTCAACGCTCAGACTTGAACTAGGGAAAAACTCTGACTACGGCTATGTACCTCCGAATCCAGACCCACTCGCAGATGTTAATCTACGGGACGTAACCCTCGTGAAGATGATTAACCACTCAAAACAAACCGAAACAACGCCGATGAAAGTATTCTCGATTGGTGATCTGGAAGGCGATTGCCTCTTTGTCGTAACAGACGAACAGAACCCAGAAATGAAGTACAACAGAGACACCACCCCTTAAGATCAAGTAACCAACTCACACCATCAGTAGTACCTTGAAGATACGCAAGGAAGATCCTCTCTCCAAGTGATCCAGTCGCCGAAGTTGACTCCATTCTCAATCGGAATGTCGACCCACACTTCACGACGTTGGGGACCATGATTAGAAACGCTCCTTTCACCCTTTACAGACACTAATACAGGAGAAAACGTATACGCATTACCTATCCGAGGGTCATCACCGAAAAACACAGTCATAGGATAGTCATTATCCGACGCTCGTTTTACAACTCGATCTGGAAACGACGCTAGATCTCGGTATTGGTAGGCTTTTGTAATAGAATAAGTTGGCCCCCGCTGAGTGTTCAACAACAGACAATACAAGCCTATATCATCCTCATAGGACCGAAGAATATCCATCCCCCAATCTCTCACGTATTCTCTCAACTTCGATATTCCCGAATCAGTACCATCGCGTGTGGGAGGTGATGGCGTACCGGGCATGAGAAAACTGATCTCTCCAGATAAATATAATTTACTACAAAGAGCTTCTGCTTCTAGGGGATCATCTGCTATTCAGGTGGGTGGTTATAAAATTTATAAACAAACTCTGATCCACTGCATATCAGCCAGCATTGTAGATTAGAACTTCCTTGACCGTCACGAAATCAGACGGGTAAATCAACCTATCATAGTCGTCTGTCTCGATCAGGACTGTTCTTTTCTTATTATCGAACAATACCTTTGTCATTTCTGCATAAGGAATCTGCTCGATCTCCTCTCCGCGACCATCCTCGAAAAGCCCAACATGTTCTATTGTCACCCCTGATTTAGTAAACACATACGTTTCGTTCCCAAGCGTGAGAAGATATTTCAGGGCAATAAGAAACAAACCAAGTATAATAGCCAACGCAACCACTTCCATATTTAGCGCAGCCCCAGCAAGCCCAACATTCGAGCTGACCAGCACAAAAACCCCAAATATCGTAAGGTAGTCAAAGAAGTCGACTTCCTTTTGAGTTGTATATTCCTTCTTTTCAGAACTCATAGCTAGTAGTATGTATCAGGTAGTCTCTCACTTCAATATTTCTCACGGCGATTGTCTGTGTGAGTTGTATATATAGAGGCTCCCAGAACAAACACAAGGACTTTCGTTACACTCAGGGCAGTCATCATTGCCACCAGACGATACACTCCAATACCTCTCATCCGTATAGACGTGATCAAGTCCACATGATTCAACAACAGACCGGCCATCGACACCCTCTCTGTTCCACGTCTCTGTCACCACATCACGATCAAATTGGGACAATTCGCGTATCAGTCCATTGACCAGCATTTTTCCAAACCCACGCCCTTCATATACCGAGTCAACACAAAAAATGTCGATATAGCTCACCAACTCTGTAGGATTTATCTCAATGTCATCAAACCGATCATAAGGTAGAGAACCGACATTAGAAAACACCCCGCAATGAGCTCCGGAAAATCCAGCTACGTCTCCATCGACTTCAATCACAAACCCGTATGTCCCTGGAACAGCCAACGAAATGTTCCGCAAAAGTTTCTCATCTTCATATCCGGGAGCCATTCTTTCACACCACAAGGATATGCACCGCTCTACATCACCCTCCCGTAATGACCGATACTCAACTGAACCCATGTATAGCGTACTATCAGCCACTAATTAGTATCTTCCCCTACGAACAAAAAATGGCCTACGCTATTCAACCCAGTATGAAATAAATTCGGTACAAGAGATTGGCTGTGGTGACTAAGCGTTGTATCGTTCTCCAATAGGAGTCAATCCAAGGTCTTCAGGATTGCTGTCAGCAAGATCTGTATAGAGCGTCGAAACGCTAGAATTCCTTTTTTCTAGAGCTTCCTCATGCTCTTCGGGGTCAGCACCCCGAATAGCTTGCAACACACTCCGTACAGTGGATGTGTGTGGATTAATATCCTCAGTTGCACACCGATAAAATGTCTTCTTGTGTAATCCAGCATCAACAGAAATCTTCCGAATACACAAAGACTCTTCCTTACACACCTCGTGCAAAATTTCCATAGTCGGAAAGTATAGATCCGATTCATCATACACTACATAACAAAAAGATCTTAGCGTCGAGTACAACGGATCTGAGCCTTTAGTTAGAATTGTTTCAAAACGATCTGAATCAAGACCTGCCCGAGAGCTTAGTTCTTCCATTGAAATGGATTGTTTTTCTCTCTGTTCATCTATTTGTTGAATTGTGGGTATCCACAATTCGTCTAAATGTCGATCTGTATCCATGTATCTATCTAACCGCTACAGTAAGAAAATAGATAGCAACCACTATATAAGAATCACGGTTCATCAGACAAATTGAAAACGCCAGGAAAAAGAAGCGTTTAGTCGACGTTCAACTCGAACTGGCGGTTTTCGGCTACCGCATTGAGAACGACACTAGTATTCGACTCTCGAATGTCTGCATCATTCAGCACTTCCTTGATCTGGCTGTTCATGCCAGATGTATCTTTGAACTTCCCGATGGCGATGATGTCATAATCTCCAGTAACCTCATACACGCTCATGATCTGAGTCTGTGATTGTAAGTACTCAGCAACATCTGGAAGCGCGTTCCCCTCAACTTTGAGATGCATCACAGCAGTCACGTCGTAGCCGAGGTTGGCATAATCAACAAGTGGCGTATACCCATTGATCACACCATCGGCTTCGAGATCGTTGATGTGATTCGAAACAGTAGTGACAGAAACATCTAGTTCTTCGGCGAGGCTTCTGAGACTAGCACGACCATCCCCGATCAAGGCATTAATCAGGTTAGCATCTAAGTTATTGTATGCCATCCACCGGAAATAAGAGTCAGAGGGTTTAATATTTTGTGGTTATTTTAAAATACACCAACAAATTTACTATTGAAAACATTTCATGAAGACAATTAGACCAAAATAAAAGAGAGCGATAACTGTTATTCTGTCTCGGCAGTCAGTGGTTTTGAAACAGTACCACCAGTATCGTCTGAAATGTCAGCCGTAGATGACCCTCCATCGCCAAAACCACCCTTAGCAGTAGGTGATAATACGGTTTTCTTATTCAGAAGTCACCCTATAAGAAGGGTACTGAAGGATTTATTTCAGACTCAATTCTGAATGAAGTCTCTGTACTACTAGCTACTATTAGACTGTTCTTCCTCAAGGACTTTTATGACCTCATCACGATATTCCCCCAGATTGAGATCATAGTTCTCTTCAGCCATTCGCGCATACGGATTGGATTCTTCGTCCATGTTGGAGATGCGCTCTATCGTCTGTTCAGCTGTATCTCTCACCCAATCGTTGCGAACAGATTGGTCGACCTCAACAACATGTTCTGGTCGGACAGAGACATAAGTATCTCGGCTATCTTCAGGGCTAAACGTTCGTGGCTTCCCTATGAGCGCAACGTAGGCTGGAGGTTCCATAGCCCGAAGACTGCGCTCGCAGTCTGGCTGGTACTGGCCAGCATATGTATAGACACTACCTGTGGGATCGACAATACGTGCCTCAACAGTATTCCCATCTCCGACAAAGTTGATCTCTGTGAGGGTTCCAACCATGAAAATACGGTTAGCCTTTTCGCCCGTTGGGAGAAGTTGATAGACCGGTGCCCGATCATCATCAGATTCTTGGAACGTATATACACCGTCGATGAACTCACTTGCAAATACCCGCTGTGCAACCTCTCGACCAGATGGTTCGGAACCTGTTTCCTCAGAGTCAAAATCTCTATCAGCGGTTGCCATTATAGAGCCCTCGCTTTGATTAGAATTTCATCTGCATCTTCGCCTTCACGCCCAACCTCGTAGCTGTTGGCATTGAACAAATCACCAATCTCACTACCAGTGACCCTATAGTATCTGCCAACAACTTCTTTTCTGAACATATCGAGTGCTACATCTCGGTCTAGTGTATCCATTGCTTTGGATACAACCTCATCCAGAGTATAGCCTGTAACCGATTCAGTCAATTCCCGATTGAATACGACAGTGTGAACTTCCTTCCCTGTATCGAACGCTGCCATGATACGAATATCGTTCACACCATCTACATCACCATGAACCGGACACATTCCATTCTTCAATGAGCGGTTACAACCCTCTTCGGAGAATCGCTTGATCAAACCACTTCCCGACTGCAAGTCGACAAGAGCACCTGAAATTGTCGTACTCTCATCACCGACAACAACTTCTGAATCGAGCTTCGTTATTTCCGTTGTCCGATTGAGTTTGATCGAATAATCGCCCTGATATTCATCAGTGACAACATTCGAGAGGAGATAACTCTCACCCTCTTCGAGCTCTTCCAGTTCAGATGTTTTGAAAGCGATGAACTTGTTACGACCAGATTCGTCGCCAACCAGCCCTACTTGAGAGACTGAATCAGAGCGTGGTTCCCACAGCTCAACGAGTTTCACTCGAACATCTACCCACGCACCTTCTTCGTCGATTTCATTGACGAGAATCTCATCGTTGGAAGACACAACATCATCGTACTCGATATCTGCCTCATCCCGAAGGGAACTGGCAACAGCACGAGATGCTTCATCAATCGGAACACTGTATTCGTTAACTAGCTCCTGGATGTCGCTGCGAACTTCATCCTTGGTTATGTCCAAATGCTCCGAATACGTCTCGTATATGTCTTCGACTTCTTCGTTTATTTCTGTCATGGTTGATGCCTCCACGTACTTTCTTGTGGGAGACAAGCAGTATTGTATAGCCGTTTATTTAAAGATTCTGTGGTCATCTCACAATGCTACTGATGAATCCAACTCTAGATAACCATATGCACAATTTATTTCCTATATTGGTGGACTAAATAGCAAAAAGAATGAACAATCTGGGTGGTTGAAAAGAACGTCAAAGATGACCACGACCCAGAAAACACACCATAGAGAAATTAACCACATAACATGTCTAATGCCCATACTCGAAATCGACGGTCTCGGTGCAGTCAAGAATCAGCCGCTCGAAAAACAAAGAATACGGAAGATGCATCCGAAAAATCAAAAGACGCTTGTCCAGAATGTGACAGCCAAATGGCTTTGGACCACCGGAAAAAGGAATACATCTGCAAAAGTTGTGGTCTCGTCATAGACAAAGGACGCATTGATCGAGGCCCTGACTGGAGATCATTTTCAGAAGACGATGGCAGCCAAAAGCGGGTGGGATCTCCAGTCACAAATACAAGACACGACAAAGGACTTTCTACTCAAATCGGATGGCAAAATCGAGATGCAAATGGAAACACACTCTCATCCACTCAAAAAAGGAAGATGGGCCGATTGCGAAAGTGGGATAACCGATTCCAAACAGAAGACTCCAAAGACCGAAACCTAAAGAACGCTCTTGGTGAGATTAGCCGAATGGCCAGCGCATTGGGGTTGAGTGAACAAATTCGGGAAACAGCCAGTGTGATCTATCGCCAGTGTCTAGACCAAAATCTACTACCAGGGCGATCTATCGAAGGGGTCGCAACAGCGTCACTCTATATTGCATGTCGCCAATGCAACTCACCACGAAGCCTAGAAGAATTCTACCCAGTTTCACGAATTGTTGACGGTGAATCTCCCGGCGATCCCGGAGTTAAAGAATTTACTCGAACGTACAAATACATCTCCAAAGAGTTGGGTCTGAAAATGGAACCCGTAAAGCCCGAGAAATATATCAATCGCTTTGTGAATCGAATCGACCCAGAAAACAAAGAAGATATCGCCAATGTTGCAAAGCATCTTATCTCGTTGGCCCGAGAAGAAAATCTACATTCAGGGAAATCTCCTACATCTATTGCAGCTGGGGCGATCTACTCAGCAGGGTTGATTTTAGACAACAATATAACTCAACGAGAAGTGGCTGATGCAGCGAATGCCAGCCAAGTGACCGTCAGGAACAGATATAAAGAAGTCGCACAGATCTACGACAATCTCTCTGAAGCAGAAAAAAAGATCATAAAAACATCACCTCCGAGTGCTGTCGATATCTAAATTAACTAAATTTGTTTTTTGAATTGGTGGAATTACTCAAATACACTCACGCAGACCAACCACCACTGCCGATTCCGTAACCATGCCTCTCAAAACTAACCTCATCGACGAAACGACGAAAAACGCAATTGACCCCGACAGACCACTAGATGTGAGTCACGTTCAAGGGGATCTGTACAAAGTAAAATCCGAGAATGATACCTACTATGTCGATCTTGAAAGTGACCAGCCTTGTGACTGCCCAGGTCAACACTTCCGCGATAACTGTAGACACCCTAGACGAGTCGAAATACTCCTTGGACGATACCCACTTCCAAAGACGTTGGAGCACGAATACACTGACTTAGACCGTGACGATTTCCCGACTGATAAAGTCAGATACGAGTAGGTTCAAGTAGTATTGGACTATTGGTACAAACAATGAAAATAATCCAATCTATCTTCACAAAGATTACTGAATTCATGAGACAATTCCAATCATCAAACACAATAGAAGGTAACAACCCAAGCGCAGAATCCGACTCTACAGAATTTTCTCCCCCAGATACAGACCACGATCCAAAGCTAGAACAAAAGGTGAACGCCCTAGAAAACAAATGGGAAGCTATGGGTGTCGATGTAGACACTGATAAAGCACGACAAGGAATCCGCGAATCAAAAGAACACTTCCGTCTCTCCATCGAAGAAGCAAGTAAGCTCTACGAAGCACAAGTCTACGAACGCAATGACGATATTACCCCCATCGAACAAAGATCAAAGTACGGTGACCGTCTTATAACTGAATTCAATAGCCCTGAAGTCTGGGGAGATATCACCGTCACAGTAAGCTCCCTATGGGAAGCCTACAGTGATGATATCCAAGACATCGGATTGGTTCAAGACATCAGTGGCTCGAAAAAGTTCACTCTCTGGAAACAGGCTGGAAAACAGTCACTTGAAGAGGGAAAAACATATCACATCACAAATGTAGTCGGAAAGCCATATAATGATAACGTAGAAATCAAGATTACGAAAAACAGTGTTATCAAGGAGCTTCCAGACGCTAGGCCGATCAATAGACACAACGTTTCCGGTGAATTCGGTGGCCGTGTCGTGAGAGTGCTACAATCAAGCGGAGCCATCACACGTTGTGATCATACAGAGTGTTCAAGAGTGCTGAAAAACGGCAAAACGTGCCCAGAACACGGTGAAACATCCGGGTATACAGACGCCCGAATTATCGCTGTGATCGACGACGGAAACACCACCTGCCGTGTAGTATTCGACGCAGAAGATACCAAAGAAATAACCGGAAAAACCATCGCAGCAATGGACAGAGAAGATGAAAACAGCCTACAGGAATTAATCGAAAACAAACTACTAGGGGAATACGTCAACCTAACACTGTCACAAATCAGCACAGACACAACATATCAATACGTGAGATCTTATCAACTCAATCCGCCGGTTGATAAAGGAAAAATCGACCAGATGCTCATAACATCCAGAGACATCATGTTCAGTCTCGAAGAGTAATCTGTGCCGCATTTTTTTGTGTGATGGGTGAGAAATATTATCTAAAATCTCAAATCATGACTAATAACGAAAAAACACCTAACAACGGGCAAGACGGACCTGAAGAAAACCCCCCAACAGAAGACTCAAGATATGCCCAACAACCTATAGACGAGTCCCACAAAGCCATCTTAGCTCACGAAATCAGCGAAACAAAAGTTACGAAGTCGTTACCCTCTGATAGTAGAGCCAACGATAAGCTAATGTACGCTATCACGCCAACAGGTGAAAAGGCCCACAGAATCCAGTACGTTGGGAAAGTGACTAACATTGAGCGAAAGAAGAAAAACAACTACGAATGGCTAAAAATGAAATGCACTGACGGTAGACTACCTGTGACCATCAATGTCTCAGAGAACCACCAAACTGCATTTGAAAAACTAACGTCGACCTCTGTTCCAGCATATGTCGCCTTTTTCGGATATATCCAGACATGGGAATACGAAGGAGACACATACAGCAAGCTGGAAGCAATCTCAGCCAATGTAGTTAGTAAACAAGAACGAATCCGCTTCCTAATGAATGCAGCCGAAAATACCCTGAAACGTGTGAAATCGGCTTCTGAAGGAGTGGACACGTACAAAGAACGGCTTGCAGCCAAAGAATACAGGCAAGTCGACTTCCACGATTTCGCAGACGCAGCAGAAAAGGCACTAAAACACGCAGACGAAATGATCCACAACTCACAAACGCCACTCTAAGGGACTCCACTTACGGCCTCTCCCTACCCTATCTCAATACTATGAGCCATAATACTCTCTACCAAACGGGCGCATACAGTACAAATTACGAACAAAGAGTATCTAACCACCCAGAGTCTGCGGTCGGAGGATTATCTTCTGGAGCCTCCAAACGCAGTATCTTGATCAATGAAATCAAAAATCTCGACGTGAATAACGGGCCAACTCAACCATCGAACGGGCCAAAGTCTCCATCAATTAAACTCCAGACCCCAACAGCCAAGCAGTACACAATAGAAGATCTCCAAGAGATGTCGTTACGTCAACTCCAAAATCTCTATGACGAGTTAACATCTAGGCTGCCGCTGTCTCAAAGATTCAGCAAGAAAGACCGTCAGCTAGCGAGCAAGTCGGAAGAATATAAGCGAGCACTCTTGAACTACAAACGCGGAGGAAAACAGAAAGAAGAGATCAATCCAGTCGATCTATCCTAACTACAATCTGTTTTTCAGAAAGGTTCAATCAAGTCTGAGCAGTTATCAAATATACAATCAATAAAGCTATGTATGTCGGCCTAGCATAACCAGTACATGCCCAGGCCAGTTGGGTCGCCCATAGATCTAGATCCTAACGATACATATTTCGATTCTGTAGTCGGAGATACATTTAGAGTAATCAAGAACAATACAGTTATTCTACATGACCGTGGGAAAATCGAGGGGAGCATTATCATAAATTACTCATCTAACCCTACAAAAAAGGTGAAAGCTACCCGTATGGCCGAAAAAATAGCTGCTGAGTCGATATCAGTAGTTGTAGATGAAGAGCTATCTGGGAAGCCTAATGAGCCTAAGACCCAATCTGAGTTTGAAGTATCTGGTCAAAAATCAAAGGTAACAGAGTAGCAAAAATCTGAGGCTCGACATACGCAGATAATTTTATACTCCATGAGTATTATTGTCAATCCATGTCACAGTCTGAAACAGGCAGCGATAGTGGGTTATCAAGACAAAATAGAGATGTAGAGAGCGCGGCAGTTGAGAGCGAATCAGAGAGCGAAGGGGGAGCCCAATCTGACCAAGGAGACGGAGACGAGCTCAAACACATATTCATACGAAGAGGGTTAGTAATGGAGTCGTTCTCGGAACTAAGCGACCCAGATTCTATTGAAAGTGAATTAGCAAGGTCGCGTGGTGGGGGTGAGTTGGTGTCATTTGATACTGATACGCGAGACGGTGGTTCATCCACAAGCACAGTCAAGTTAGAGGAAGGAAGACTCCAATCCGATACTGGGTTCTTCATGCACTTTGTCGATGAAGAAAAAAAGGAACTATTCGAGGAATTCAACTATGATTTGGTCTCGTTGACTCTAGATACTGCATATCCTGTCTCAGAAAAAACATTAGATAGCCTACCCCAATGGGCCCAAGAAAAATTAGAGCGTCAAGATGAACTGAAAATCAATGCGATGTACGACTCTAATGGGTCGATTTTCTATAGTGTTCAAGAAGGTTGGGGTCGAGAGAGAAATCACCTCGACGAGCTCATTCAGTTAACTGAGGATTTGGATGGTGATCTGGTGAGCGCAGCATATTATCTCGCCTCGAAATACGGATCAGAAGAATTCAGGCATCCTAAAACGATAGCCGAAGCCAGGGACATCAAACCAGAAAGTGTGAAAGAGTCGATAAGGAAAGTGAAAAACGAAATCGAGTGATCCGCCCAAAGATTACTTAAACTGATGCCATATGGTTGGACACCATGATCACTCCCACACCGACCATTATCCAGCCTAGCAATTCATGAAGGCTTGCTATACTCATCATAAGTTGGTCGATTATCAATACCCCATCTTGGCTGGAAACTGAGCCTTCGAACATCGGTCCCATTAGATATCCCGCCATCAGGAACGGCACCCCCCCATGATATACATCATACCTTTGTAGAAGTGGTTTGTTTCGCGGAATCTATCTCCATCCCGTATCGTTGACTGTTGAGAATAATCAGAGTTTGAACTGGTCGATTTAGATTCCTTATCCTGAGAATCTTCATCAGATTCCACCCCGTCTTCTTCGCCAAGCTCGCCTACACCAACATCATCGTCGAACCGTTGGTCAAACGACTCATACTGATCGAAACTCGCTTCTGGCTGTTTCCAGGTATCAACAAGTGACTCAGGGACGATCCAGATGATCGTGTGAACAATATTTTTCTCGCTGTGGAATCTGCTCTCTGAGCCAGCGATTTTGCAGTGGGTCTGGGGAATTATCCCCTTGATCTTTGCAGGGATAGCCTCTGCGTGAGTGTGATGGATTTCAATGTACCCACCCTGCTTTGCTTCCTCGACGACCATCACTTCTTGATCTTTCCCGGTCAATCCACCTTCAGGTAACCCGATATCAAGTTGATCGTTAATCCAATTAGCTCCTAACCACAGCTCGTGAGCAGGCGTCTCCGGAGTATCTATCTCATCATATTCTGCAACAATATCGCTTATAGTGACGGTACCTGAACTTCCGTCACTGTCACCATTAGAGAAAGACGCAGGCATATCTATCATGTAGGGTATTCGGTTATTTAAATCAGTCTATCAAGTAACCTACTAATCTCATATATATACGTTAATAAAAATAAAACAACACACCATCTCGGTATTTGCAACAACATGCAGTAAACAAGTAGGTCCAACCAGACGATTTATATGGGCCAAAGCGAACAATTCAATAGATTATGTCTTCAGATAAAGTCCTAGGAATTGACTTAGGAACTACAAATACAGCATTCGCTATTCTGGAGGGTGGAGAACCTGAAATGATACCTAACGCAGAAGGTGATCTGACGATGCCCTCTGTGGTCGCTTTTAAACAAGATGACTCTCGATTGGTGGGGCAATCTGCTGTGAACCAATCGGTGCAAAACCCCAACCGAACGATTGAGTCAATTAAGCGAAAAATGGGAAGAGAAGACTACGTAGAAAAAATCGGGGATGAAGAATTCAAGCCAGAAGAGATCTCTGCTATTGTCCTCCGTAAAGTAAAGCAAGATGCAGAGGAATACATCGGAGAAACGATTAATCGAGCGATTATCACAGTCCCCGCTTATTTCACAGACCGGCAACGTCAAGCAACAAAGAATGCGGGCGAAATCGCAGGATTAGAAGTAGAACGCATTATCAACGAACCGACCGCTGCGGCTATCGCATACGGCCTAGACAGTAACCAAGACCAAATCGTTCTTGTCGCTGATTTGGGTGGGGGAACGTTCGATGTGTCGATACTCGATCTTGGTGGTGGTGTATTTGACGTAGAGGCAACTAACGGTGAGCGATATCTCGGTGGAGATGATTGGGACCGTATGATCACTGACCACCTGATCCATAAATTCGAGTCAAAACACTCCATCGACATACGAAACAGCCCAGAAGCATTCCAACGATTGAAACGTGGAGCTGAGAAGGCGAAGAAAGACTTAACCACACGTTTTGAGACGCAGATTAACATCCCATTTATTGCAACGACTGATGAGGGACCAATACATCTTGAAGAAACTCTCACACGCGAGAAATTCGAACAAATAACAAGTGGCCTGCGGCAAAACCTAACGAAGCCGATTGAGGACGCAATCAAAGAGGCCAATATAAGTCGTCGTAACATTGATAACGTCATATTGGTGGGTGGGTCAACCAAGATGCCCCAAATCCAGCGTCACATAGAGGGGATTGTAAACAAACAACCTCTCAACTCAATCAACCCAGATGAAGCAGTTGCAAGAGGAGCTGCAATCCAAGGTGGTATCGTAGCTGGAGAGCGAGACGATGTAGTTTTACTCGATGTCACACCGATGACTGTAGGTATCGAGATTAAAGGCGGTCTATTTGAGCCACTCATATCCAAGAACGAAACCATCCCAACCCGAGTTTCAAAGCTCTATACGACATCTGAAGATAACCAAAAGAATGTGATCATAAAAGTCTATCAGGGAGAAGAATCGGTCGCGTCCAGGAATGAGTTACTCGACGAATTCAAGTTGGAAGGCATCCCGAGAGCAGAAGCTGGAACACCGCGTATCACGGTCGAATTCAAAATCAACGCGAACGGTATTTTGGAAGTGACAGCACAAGACCAGAAATCCGGGAACGCTGAGGGTATAACAATATCTGGTACCAGTGGCCTCTCAGACGAAGAAATACAAGAGATGACCGACCGGACCAAAGAGTACGAAGAGATATCCACCTCAGAAAAAGAAAGAATCTCAGTCCGAAACCGGGCAGACCAAGTTGTTTCTCACGCTAGGAAAATCCTCCTCGAAGAATCTGCGCCAATTGCAACAGAGACAGCAATCAAGATGGAAAACAAGATTGGAGAGATCGACGAGTTACTTGAAGATGAAGACGCAACCACCGCCGATATAAAGGAAGCAACAACCGATCTGGAGAATCTGATAGGCAGACCCGACCACGAAGAAAAAGCCGCCCTACCGTTCGAGTAGCTTCGAAACCAGCTACACAATTTTGAATCCAGTTGGTGTAGCTACACTCAGATATGAGCTCATACGGCCCTGATCGACCACGAAAGTAGATTTAATAACGAAGTATACTACAATAGCGATTGACCCCCAAGGGTTCCCGACCAGTACCAATACCCACAAACAACACTAACTCATGGCAGACTCAGCCGATCAAACCGAAGACGGAAAACAGTGCGATATCTGTGGTATGAAAATCGCTTATGTTCTGAAAGCAGATGCATCCAAGCTGCTCAATTCAGATAAGCCAATACGAATATGCAACACCGGAGATGCCATCAGAGTCCATCACGTCGATAGATCAAATGGCTACCAGCGAGATTCCCAATGACAAATAAACCGAAAATTCAAAAAAGAAGCGTCCGTAGCTAACAATAAATGGTCGTCGACATAGCCACCGAAGCTGCCATAGCACTGATCGAGGTCATCTGGAACACAACCTACCTCCGGTGGGGGGCGATACTTCTTCTCATCGCAATAGCACTAGAAGTAATTAACGGCCTCATCGAGATTGCTGTGTATACACTCATAGTCGGTGCAGCGTTACTGTTTGGGGTAGGGTCCTATCTAATTATCTTCTGAATGAGATTGTAGGGTAGTTAAATAAAGCCGGTGAGACTAAGCCCCAATCAGATTTTAAGACCTGATTCTCGATCCCATCGGTCTATGTGCGTATTTATCCAGCTCCTGAAGTACATCAGGATTGTCGAACCATTCAGCAACCCAGTCAGCGATTTTCTCAACACGTTCTGTTTTTGACTCACCAGAAGCGTTGATGACCTCGGTCAGAAGGATAGATCGTGGAGGTAGTTTTTGATCGTACTTAGAGAGGAGATCCGAATAAGATACCCCCTCCCGAGATATGAAACATCGGTACAGATCAAGCGAAACAGCCTCTACCTCTGGATCTGCTATATCGAGAGATAGTTCCTCATCTGAGACATCTTGATTATCATCTAACTCCAGGTCAGATGAGTCGTTATTTTGGGATTTTTCGGCATCATCCTGAAGAGGCTCATCTGTGTCTCCATCCGTATGGTGGTTGGGATCAGAGGGAGTCTTTTCACCGCCCTCAGTAGACTCTGTATCCGTTCGATCATCATCGGATGTGTCTACAGTAGTGGAGTCTTCTGGAGCAGAGGAGGCAACCTCGTCGGACTCAGTGGGTGTGTGATCTTCATCAGACTCTGAATCTGGCTGGACACCATCTTGACTTTCTGAGCTGCTATCCGAAGTATCTCGCTCGGTATCAGTCTGGATTTCGCTCTCTGTGCTCTCGATTTTACCATCGCCCCCGATCTCATCCTCGACCTCATCTGTATTGGTATCTCTAACGGACCCGACTTCGGTATCGGAATCATCCTCATCTTGATCTGTGTTCTTGCCTTCTCCCTTTAAGTCAGTGGCGTCATCTTCTCTGTTTTCTTCCTCGGAGCCCTCAGATACCTCATCCTCACTTTCAGCTTCAGGCTCCTCAGCAATAGATTCGAACTCAAATCGGTCGAGAACTGATTTTGGTGGCTTCCCCGCTGACGGATTAAACTCGCCTCTTTTGATATCTTGAAGCCGGTTGGAAACGAGATTGGAGAACTCCTGATGCATGTCAGGATAATCGTCCTCGATTCTATGCACTCCGACATCATCAACAGCGATTAAGTAATCCTCAAACGATCCGAACGGCCACAAGTCTTCTTCAGACGCCAGTTCATCATACGAAGATCGTAGCGACTCAAGATCAATTGATGTCCAAGAGGCTATATTCGACTGTGAAGTTATAGAAACTTCCACACCGTCTTTCTCAACAGTTAAATTGGGCTTTTCATAGACTGATTTGATAGGCGAAAGTGATTGTTTTGCGATTCCGCGTGCTGCATTCCAGATCTGGAGGTTGTTCATCTCAGAGAGAGTTGCAGACATACAAATTTGTATTTACTAGAGTGTCATATATGTACCGTTGGTGATTTTCTAAATCACGGTGTCAACCTAACAACTACAAAGAAAAATTTGGTTGTACTCGAACCAAGTTATACAGTTCCAGAAGTGGTTATTGCTGATTCATCCATCTCTAGTTCCCAACCACCTGTAGCTTCAACACCGATGAATCCAACACCATTTACGAATTTTGAGACGATGCCCGTAGACGAGTCCATTTCACTCAAATCAAACGTATCCACTTCACCTGCTGACCAGCCGGTTGGATCAAATAGGGTGATCGATTGGACACCTGTAGATTCCTCGAACGTTATCTCAAACTCCGTTTCTGATTCTACGTCAAACAGAATCGGCCCAATATACTCAGTATCTTCCCCACTATATTCTATCGGGGGGGTTCTCACATTGGAATCATCCCTTGTGTAGTCAATATGATCTGCAATAGTCAGCTCCCATGAGCCACTCTCAGTCCTTACGCGAAGTTCGTGCTCCTCATTATTTGTTTGGAGCATCAACTGATGTCGAGATGGGCCCTCACCATCTATTGATTCAACCACTCTCTGTGAGGAGTCGAATACAACGATCTCATGTTCAGCCTCACCACTGTATTCAAATGTAAGGATTGAGGCCCCTCGATTTTCAATATCAATTGTGTCTACAAAATCTCCTTCCCCAGTAAGCTCTATCAGGTTTCCTTCGAATGGAAATTGTTCGTCTTCCTGTTGTCCCGTCTGATCAAAAAAACTATCTCCGTAGGTTAGATATCCACCTAACCCAGCTCCTCCAAGAACGAACAACAGCCTACGTTTTGTTATCGAAATCATTTGAGGATGTAATGAAGTAAATTAGCTTATAGTTGTCTGGCGTATCAAAACACGCTTGCCGATCTAATTGTCTATCTCAGCGTCGACCTCATCAGCACCACCAGGAGTATCAACGGCGTCAATATCAGCCAGTCCTGTACCCTCATCGAATTCAGGCTCTTGGTCAGGTATCTCGATGTCGTCTGTCGGCCTGCCCATGTCAGTGTACCCAAGGATGAATTTGTCGTACCCCTTGGCTTCCTTGACTGCATATCTCTCGTGAGCGTCTTTGACAAACTGAAAATCTGGAGATCGGAATGTTTTCACCCACATTTCAAATTCTTCAATGTAGTGGTAACCATGCCACACATCGTCACGACCATCAACAGTCAACTTGGCGACAAACGAGATACAGTTGCCTGTTTCTCCATCCTCTAGATATGCTTTAGCATCGGCAATTATATCCCAGTTTTTGAGTGTGTAGAAATCAGCATCGTTGAGCCCACCAAAAGGCAACTCACGAGTTATGGCATCTTGTAATAAATCATGGCTCCTATCTGGGTTTTTGATTCGGTATTCATCTGTCTCTCGAAGATCCGGAGCAACGTACTTTTTGTGATCTTTCGTAACAGTATCTTCATCAGTGCCAGCAAACGTGTCGATCCACTCACCAGTCGCAACAACATAGTGACGACCCTGCCAGTAGTCAGGCTGGTCATCCACTGAATCGTAGTGAACAAGAATGGAATTCACCCGTTCATCGCTGCTGATCGTGTTAATTACTTTAAAATCAAGGACCTCTTCCAAGTCGTTGATCGCAGCGACACTCTCAGCATTCAACGGGCCATCTGGACCAGGAGCTTCAACGCTATCTTGATCTTGATCTGTAGTCTCTGAGGTACTCATAGGGGTATCTATCTGCGCTTTCTTTATATAATTACTGCCTCAACGAGGAGCAGGTTCTTCGATAGAAACCAGTTCAAATTTGTTATTTTGAAGGGTGCAGATAACTCGACTAGGATAGCTACAGAACCTCCTATCGAATTTTGAAACCAATCTAATCATGTCGACTACAAAAACTAGTACTCAAGCCACAGAGACAAACGACGCGCATAGCCAGCCAGAAAGCGATACTCACCATCTGATCGAGGAAGCAAAGACAACACACTCAACAGACCAACCACTTCCGCCTGAAGTCTCCACAGACAATCCAACCTCGGCTCGAACAAGCCAACCAGACGATTCAGCTTCATCCGTAGAACAGTCAACTAATTCCAAAGACGAATCGAATAAACAACCAGATGTAGATGTCGGAAGCGACTCTACGCCCGAAAAAAAGCCAGAACAACAAGAATCTGCATCTGAGCCCGAAGTTCCCCTAGGGACTGATGGTGTTATTTCGGGAGACTTGCTTGAGAAGTTTGCAAGCCGCTCGAATGTCGTTCTCGAAGAAACAACGATTAAGATTTCCGAACATGGACTTAGTATCGAAAACGTTGACCCGACAAATGTACAGATGGCACGGGTCAATCTCTCTGAAGAAGGATTCAAATCATTCGGCCTAAACGCCGTGAATATCGCTGCGGATCTGAACAAACTCAAAGAAAGAGCCTCAATCATCAATTCTGGAGATACCGTTGGAATAGAGGCTCAAGACACGAATTCAACTCTCCATCTAACAGATGGCACACTAGAAGCCAATGTTGGACTAATCTCCCCAGATCTTATTGAGGACAACGACATACCAGATTTCGATTTCGAATCAGTATTTACTGTCTCGAACGAAAAACTCCAACGGCTCGCCAAAGCAGAAAAGATCTTAGAAAGTTCAGAAGAAGTCCTTCAAATCACATCTGATCCAAATGAAAACAGCATCGAGCTCAAAGCCGAAGGGGAAGAAGACGAAGCCACCGAAACAATCACAGCCGAAGAAGCTACCATCAAAAGTCTCGCTGAGTCTGAAGGACTCTACTCGATGGAAATTATCAGAGCGATTGTCAACGAACTACCGAGTGATGTCGATATAACCGTTTCATACGGTGGGAATTACCCCATCAGTATCAAGGCTGTAGAAGAAGATAGCCACCTGACGACAGAATACATCGTCGCACCAAGAGTTCCGTCAGATTCAGAAAACGCCTAATGCGTATTCCTGGAACACAGCGGTTCTGATCAACAACGAAAAAGACAAGGCATACGTTGTACTATAATCATTACATAGGGAACACACATGACACACTCAGGTTTAACTGACAAACAAAAGGACGCACTGATTTATGCCCTAGATCGGCTTGCGCTCGGATTCGAAAGTGCAGATCCAAGAATTCGACACGAAGCAAAATGGGTAGCCAAGAACAATATATCTCGACTAGCCAACGAAACTAGCCAACTCAAAGTACCTTGAGCTACCCACCGCTAAAGCGGTGGGATTCAGAATCTTTCTAGGCGGAACCCCCGGCCTCAAGGAGCGAGGGCTTCCGACTGGTCGGAAGCACGACGGGAGTAGCCCGGCCCCCGAATGGTGGGGATGCTGACCCCGGAGGTCGGTCAGTACGGGCGAGGAACGACCTTCCTCCCCGACGACAACAGAAGGCGAGTCCCACATCAAAGCTCCTCCTTCCACGAGCGAACCCGTCTAGGTGAGCGAAGTAAGAAGAAGTCGGTTACTCAGACCGCTGCAATCCTTTCAACATCAGTTCAGGGTCGACAACCACCCTGTGATAACCTGCAACTCCTTCTCTGTAGCCTTCAGAGGTAGCCCCCTGATATTCTGTAATTTCTAGAAACGCCATCTCTTTTAGAAGTTCACGGGTTCGGTTGTGAGTTAGCGGGTCAGTGCCTTCTTTCTCGCAAAGCCTACAGTAGAAATCATATATCTTCGATGTTCTAAACTGTTTCACACCATCTTCCTCATTACTTAAAGTCAAGATACACAGCGTCTGTAATATGATTTGAGCCTGTGCGGGTAGATTAGAGATTAGTTTTATAACTCGGTTTATTTCAGCCTCTTCATTTGCTCGGTCAACATGGTCCTCATTAACTTTTGATGCTCCTTCCTTCTCAGCCAAAGACCCAGCTTCGTACAGCATATCGACGGCTTTTCGTGCATCTCCATGATCTCTAGCTGAAAGCGCAGAGATTTTGGCGATGACCGCCATATCTAACGCACCTTCCTTGAACGCAATTTTCCTCGAATGAAGAATCTCTTGGAGCATATTAGCGTCATACGGAGGGAAAACGATCTCGTGGTCACGTAGACTGGAATCAGTCCGAGGATCTAATTTCTCGCGGTAATTTATTTTGTTGCTGATACCGATCATACTCACAAACCCGTCTGTTTTTCCACTCTCCTGTGCGCGGGAAAGACTACGGATTAAACTCTCACTGTCAAGAATGTCAATCTCGTCGAGCACGATAATGAACACCTCGATATCGTATTCATTGATCAGCTCCCAAGTCATATCTCGGTAATCTGAGGCACTAAGTCCGGATCTCGGTATTTTGATTTCATCATCATCAACAGCAGATTTCAATTCCCGTGCTATCTGCCTGCTAGCCTTTGTTTCTGTTGTGTAATCTGAGCAATCGACATAGACATACTCGAAATTCGTTCCTTTGTTTGCAGCCTCTTTTTTAGCTTCGCGCAAGACAGCCCGACTAACCAACGACTTTCCGCTACCGGTTTTGCCGTAGATGAACGTCGTATCTGGAGCGTCCCCCATAATCGCGGGAGATACAACCCTACCAACTTCATTGATCTGCTCTTCACGTCCAACGATATCCTCGATGTCTGGAACATACCCTACCTTGAGGATGTTCTTGTTGGAAAATATATCCGATCCACCTCCGAAGATGGATGACACATCCGACCAATCTTCCTCCTCTCGTTCGTCCATAGAAATCTATCATTGTGCCGGGGACTTATACCTTTTCCAACCCAATACACAATGTAATCGCCGGAATAGACACGTCTTAGACTCTCTATACAACATCTAGAGATGAAACAACCGTACATCACCCCCTAACACACACCCCAGATACACAATGAAATCACTCCAAATCAGTGTCGGGGTTTTTGCTCAAAACTCCGGTAGCATATAAAAGACCGTTCTAAGATTCTGATTTAGAGCAAAAACGCTGTACATAAGCGTACTACCAGCAGTAATATCGAAAGTCATAAACTACGTTTACTAGACTAGTTCTAGAACAGTACTACTACTACCGCTGTTAGCTAATAGTAGTGTAAGATATCAGCAGACAATTTTAACCGTCTAGCTAGTGGAAGCTGAGGCTAGACAGTACGAGTTAACAACACAACGGTATTTGAACACACCTACCGGGATTGGAAGATTTCCCACCAACTAACGACTGATTGCTACGACCTCATAACCTACAGCAATGGCGTGATCAACGTCTATAACTCTCCAACCGGGTGATACAGCCAATATCTCTCCTCCAACGACAAACTATGGACCGGGAGATGGACACATACAACGTCTATACCTACAAAACAAGCAACTTTACACTTTGCACGAGGGGTGTTTAGACACAATCTCCACGAGATCAACAGCACGAAACTAAAGCGAACCACACACAGTTGGACGATTTCATTGTGTATCTGGGGTGTGTGTCCACCCGATAAACGCCACTACGTTATTATAAAACCAACTACACAACCTCTGAGACAGCAAAAACACGCCGATTTCATTGTGTATCTGGGGTGTGTGTCCACCCGACCACATGAGAGACAACATTAGTTGATCATGGCTGATTTCATTGTGTATCTGGGGTGGGTGTATCACAATATGTCGACTCGTACCAACCCCCTATCTGCGATTTCATTGTGTATCTGGGGTGTCCCATATCGACGATGTTCTAAAAACAGATGAAAATACCACCACCGAATTCATTGTGTACCTGGGGTGGGTGTATCACAATATGTCGACTCGTACCAACCTCCTATCTACGAATTCATTGTGTATCTAGGGTGTCCCCTCACGACCAGTATAACAAATCGAGGAGACAGTCACTACGGGTAATATGTAGGTCGACTCGTCGATCACAAACGATAGAGAATTTGTTAATTTGATTACTGGATTCAGTACTGCCATACCAAACAACGTGGTATCACCGAACCACAAAAATAAGTCACCTCCCCAAGATACAACCAACAACCATGAGCATCTTCAAAACACTACTCACGATAGCCTTCATCCAAGCATTGATGGGCAACGGCAAGCAATTAGTCGAAGCCCTAGTAAAAATCACAGTGGGAATAACTATCTTATTCGCGGGATTTTTAATCTGGTTAGGATACGGCCCAATCGGAATTCTGATTTACAGTCTACTAATTTACGGACTGGTTCGGATATGGAAATCAACTAAGCAATCGTCTGACCAACAAAACAATAATGATCAACCTACTACAATGCAGCCCGATACGGACCAACACCGACCAATGTTTGAAAAGAGGTAGCACCTCAGCCACACCCAAAAACGGCAAACTGCAACTATGTCTACTACGAGAAAACAACTATCACCATCAAAAATGCTTATCGATAGTGAACTGTACGATGGCACTAGAAGAACCACTCTGTCGTCACTATATTTCTTTTTCACCGAGCGGGAAGGCCCAAGCGAACCCCGCTCAGAAAAAGCGGCAAATTCCCCTCAGATAACGCTAAAAGATAGTCTGTCAGGATTCAGAGCTCAACAACAGCTAACAGCAAACCTGATTGAAAAACTCCAATAATGACCTTCCACGATCCGCCAACTCAAGAAGATTGTAAAATGCTAATCGACAATGACGGAAACCACAACCATCCATTCACCATCTAATTCATGTCCTCAGAGTCCTCAAAACACAATCACGATCAGAATAGTAGACGTAATTCACATGTTCACGATGCCTGTTCTGAGTGTGGTGGGGAGTTGATACATGACGAAACAACCCACGGCATATACTGCGAAGATTGTGGAGCGGTCACTCAAGAAGAGGGCATAGATCCAGGGCCTGAGTGGTGTCGAGTTGAAACTCTTGAGAAAGACCCACAGCGAACAGGAAGCCCACTGAAAGCTACGAAGCATGATTGGGGGCTCTCAACTACGATCAGCTATGCAAACAAAGATGCAAACGGAAATACAATCAGTGGAAAGAAAAGAGCCCAAATCAACCGATTGAGAAAATGGCAACGTAGGAACTCAATAGTCAAACCGAAAGATCGGTCTCTCAAAAACAGTCTGACAGAGATTAATAGAATGGGGACAGCTCTGGGGATACCAGAAAACACAGTCGAGGTAGCATCGATGATTCAACGACAGATCATCAACAAGGATCTTTTGACAGGCTACTCTATCGAATCAACATCGACAGCTTCACTGTACGCTGCGTGTCGGAAAAACCACATCAGCCGATCTTTCGAAGAATTCACAAGAGTTTCTAGGGTTAAAAAGAAGAAGACACGACGCACCTATATGATGATATGTAGAGAGTTGAATCTAGAAATTCCACCTGCAACACCAAAAGAATTCATCAGTCGCTTCTGTACAAAATTAGACCTTCCGAGATGGTTCGAAAAGGAAGCAGAGCACTTACAGGAGGAATACTGTAGCAAATCCAATATTAGCGGTATCTCACCGATCTCGATAGCGGCATCGTCAATTTACGCTGCTGGGATCAAGAAGAATCAACTCGTCCCACAGTCATTAATCTCTGAAGAAACCGGAGCTTCTATCGATGCGATACGGAGGAACTTCACAGAAATCTTGGAATCTGATGACGAGACAACCCTCGACGAATATAATTCGCATAATGGTGAACAGAAACACCCTGCACAGATCGTCCGATCTATCCACGGTTGCAAAAAAAGCTACTATTATGTAAGTGAGTATGAATAAAACGAACTACAGCAACCTCAAGACACACAGCAATCAGAATTTTTCGTTTCCAGTGGCGGATAAAGGATAACACATGAGTACTCTGCAACAACCACCAGCCGAATTAATCAAACGGGGAGAACAGTTCAAAAGCAAGCGCAGCAAGTCTACCGACACAAAGACATTGACTATCGTGTTCGAAGACGAACTTTCTGTCGTCTTGGAAGGGCAAAGCGAGAATGGCCGATACCGTCGCTACGAACCACGAGATCAATTCGAGAGCGGCATTGGTAATCAATGGGAGTATGTGGGATCAGATTCAACCGACGAATCAGATGAAACCACAGAGGCCAGCCGATCTGATGTTGAATACCTACTCTCTGCACTAGAGAACCGTCGAAAAAGCATCAATAAAGACGAGAGTATAGACATGACTGGTGTCCGTGGGCACGAAGTCGACGAATTGATCTCTACCCTAGAGTCTAATCCAAAAATCCACTCACTCGATCTCGAATCGGTCAATGGAGTTGGCGAGAAAACAGCTCAAAACCTACGTGAGAATGGGATTAAAACAAATCTCGATATCTTATTCACAGGAGTAGAGTTTCTATCCGATGTCGATGGCGTCGGCGAAAAGACAGCGGAAAACCTCATCGAGAAAGCAGAGTCATACAACACTATCGCCTGAGTAGTATGGAAGTCGGGTTGGCCGTCGAGATCGTGTTCCAGCTTTGACCAAGCCAACGTCACACGCGTATCTGAATTCCCCTTTCAGATCTCCAGCCTAACCGACCTGCATTACACGCACTAATCTGAGGTTGACTACAGTGAGTAACAACCTCTACGTATCGAATAGCGAACATCATATTTATAATTAACCACACCTACTTCGAAACATCGCCTCAATCTATGAGCTTCACAAAAATATTCCTCACTGGATGCCACAAATCATGGGAGTATTTCTATCTTTGTACATTCATAGGTGTTGTAGTTCACGAGCTAGCTCATAAGTGGTTTGCAG
>LKMJ01000812.1_pt1 | contig 25801 bp, 22 predicted proteins | sample 643391 | NCBI WGS metagenome assembly LKMJ01 (sample SAMN04112250, study PRJNA286221) | soda lake metagenome | biome: soda lake; feature: Kulunda Steppe; material: water; isolation source: sample PL-Br10 brine of Picturesque Lake | place: Russia: Kulunda steppe | collected 2010-07 | reverse complement strand
CGTCGGTGCCCGACCCCACGTCGCCGGCGGCTCCGCCGTCGCCGAGACAGCCCGCCAGGGCCGCGGCGGCGACCGTCGCGAGATACGTTCGTCTGGATGGTCCGCTCATGTACCGACGGAGGGGCGCCGTGGTTCTAACCCTCGTCCGGTCGTGTGTGTCTGACGCACGGTCGGCCGGGCGGTCGGGCGTGGGATGAAACGATCCACACGACGTTCCGTTCGAACCAGCCGAACGGACCGATCATGGGGAACTCAACCGGCGACGATCAGGCCAGTCCGACCTGCTCCGTGTAGCTTCCGTACCGGTCCTCGAACCGGTCCATGATCTCGCCCATCGTCGCGTACGCCTCCACGGCGTCGATGACGTACGGGATCGTGTTCTCCCCGCGGTCGATCGCCCCGTCGAGGGCGTCTAGGGCCGTCTCGACGGCTGCCCCGTCGCGGTCGGCTCTCACGTCCGCGAGCCGTTCGAGCTGGCGCTCCTGGGCCGTCTCCTCGACCCGGAGGATCTCGAGGCTCGTGTCCTCTGCGATCGTGTACGCGTTGACGCCGACGACGACCTCTTCGCCGGCCTCGACCCGCTGTTGATACTCGTAGGAGGCGTCCTGGATCTCCCGGAGGAAGTAGCCGTCCTCGATCCCGGCGAGGACGCCGTCGCGGACCGAGCCCCCGCCGCGCTCGCGGATCTCCCGGACGTACTCCATCGCCTCTTCCTCTATCTCGTCGGTCAGTGCCTCGACGGCGAAGCTGCCGCCGAGCGGGTCGACGACGTCCGCGACGCCCGACTCCTCGGCGATGATCTGCTGGGTGCGCAAGGCGACGCGGACGGCCTCCTCGCTCGGCAACGCGAGGGCCTCGTCGAAGCTGTTGGTGTGGAGGCTCTGGGTACCCCCGAACACGCCGGCGAGCGCCTGGATCGTCACGCGGACGACGTTGGTGAGCGGCTGCTGGGCGGTCAGGCTCTGGCCGGCGGTCTGGGTGTGAAACTTCAGCCGTCTGGAGTCGGCTCGCTCGGCGTCGTACCACTCGTCCATCACGCGGGCGTAGATCCGCCGGGCGGCCCGGAACTTCGCGATCTCCTCGAGAAAGGAGTTGTGACAGTTGAAGAAAAAGGAAAGCTGCGGGGCGAACTCGTCGACCGCGAGCCCGCGATCGATCGCGTCCTCGACGTAGGCGAAGCCGTCCGCGAGCGTAAAGGCGAGCTCCTGGACGGCCGTCGAGCCGGCCTCGCGGATGTGGTAGCCGGAGACGGAGATGGGGTGGAACTTCGGGGTCTCCTCGGCGGCGAACTCGACGACGTCGGTGACGAGCTTCAGCGACGGCTCCGGCGGGACCACCCACTCTTTCTGGGCGATGAACTCCTTTAGCATGTCGTTCTGGAGGGTGCCCCGGAGCTCCTCGCGGGGGATCCCCCGTCGGTCGGCCAGGGCGACGTACATCGCGTAGACGACGGGCGCGGAGGGGTTGATCGTGAAGCTCGTCGACACCCGAGCGAGATCGATGTCCTCGAAGAGCACCTCCATATCCCGGAGGCTGTCGACGGCGACGCCCTCTTTGCCGACCTCGCCGTCGCTCATCGGATCGTCGGAGTCGAGTCCCATGAGCGAGGGCATATCGAACGCCGTCGAGAGCCCGGTCTGGCCCTCCTCGATCAGGTACCGGAAGCGCTCGTTCGTCTCCGCTGCCGTCCCGAAGCCGGCGAACTGGCGCATCGTCCACGTGCGACCCCGATACATCGTCGGGTACGGGCCGCGGGTGTACGGCTCCTCGCCGGGAAAGCCGAGATCCTCGCGGTAGTCGAGGTCGGCGACGTCCTCGGGGGTGTAGAGGCGGTCGACCTCGAGGTTCGAGACGGTGGCAAACCGCTCGGACCGCTCGCCGAACCGGTCGAGGGTGGGCTCCAGGCGCTCGCGTTCCCACCGTTTTCGCTCCTCGCGGATCGCGGAGAGCTCCTCGTCGTCGTACATGCCCGGTGATCCGTCGGCCGACGGCTTAAGATTCGGGGCGACGGTCGACCGTCCGCCGCGCGGGGCGACGGCGATTTATTCCCCACGGCCGTAGCTGGGGTATGAGCGAGTTCGGGGACCTCCCCGAGAGCTGGGTCGTCTGGAACGAGGAGGAGGAGCGATGTGTCCTCGCGTACCGTCCCGACGTCTTCGACGGGGAGGCGTTCCCGTCGGCCTGCCTCCCGACGCTGTATCTCACTCGGGGTCGCCGGAGCAGACGGCCGGGACACAACCCGACCGACCGGGACGCCGACTGGTATGTCACCCTCTATCTCGAGCCCGAGGTTCACCTCGATCCCGAGCGGTTCGCCAGCCACGAAGCGGCCGTCGAGCGAACCGGGGCGCTCGCGGTCGCCTTCGACGAGGGACGGATCGACTACCGGGAGCTGTACCAGCTCCCCCGCGAGCGGTACTTCGAGCGCCTCGACGAGCTCACCGGCGGGCCGTGAACCCCCGTCGCCGGGACGTGAGTCTTAACCCGCCACGGGGCGTGTCTTCGGACATGACCACCGTCACCCTCATCGGAACCCGGCTGGCGGAGCCGGGCACGGAGTTCGTCTACGAGGGGGAAGCCGAGGGCTGTGCCGGCTGTCCGTACCGGAGCCAGTGTCTCAACCTCACCCCGGGGACCAGATATCGGATCACCGACGTCCGGGAGAACGCCCAGACCCTCGAGTGTGCCATCCACGACGGGGGGGTTCGCGCCGTGGAGGTCGAGCCCGTCACGGTCCGTGCGAACGTCCCGTCGAAGGGTGCGTTCGCCGGTAGCAAGGCGAAACTGAAGGGACCGTGTCCGTACGTCGACTGCCCGAGCCACGAGTTCTGCGTGCCGGACGGGCTGACGTTCGACGGCGAGTACCGCATCGACGGAATCGTCGGCGATCCGCCCCACGACGTCTGTCACCTCGATCGCTCCCTGGAGCTGGTCGACCTCGATCCTCAGTCCTGATCCCCAGTCCTGATCCCCGGTCCTGATCCCCCCGTGGCCGGGCCACGGCCAGTCAGTCCGGCGATCAGGGACTGTCGCCCTCGGCGACGGCCGACTCGAACACCTCCTCGTGGAGCCGGTTCGCGACGGTCTCGGCAAGCGTCTCGAGGTTCCGCGTGTCCGCGCGGTTGTACTCGACGAGCCGGTCGAGGGCGCCCTCGTCGCCGCGTTCGTACTCGTGCCAGAGCCGGACGGCGTCCCGTCCGGAGAGCTCCGGCTGGCCGCGGGCGATGCCGACCTCCCGTTCGATCCGTTTGAGCCCGCCGGTCAACCCGACGCGCCGACACGGGTACAGCAAGTCGAGGTGGGGGAGCTCGACCGCGAGGTCGTAACACGTCTCGAGAAAGGGGACGTCGAACCGTCGGCCGTTGAACGTGACCAGCAACGAGGCGGCCTCGAGTTCGGCCTCGAGACGGTCGCGGCTCAGATCCAGCCCGCGGACGTAGCTTCGGGTCTCGCCGTTCCGGTGGACGCTCACCGTCGTCACCTCGTTGCGGTCGGCGTCGAGCCCCGTCGTCTCGATGTCGAGAAAGCAGGCCTCCTCGCGGACGTTCTCGTAGAGGCGCCAGCGACTTCCGGCGGGCAGCGAGTCGGCGAAGTAGCCGATGTCACCGGCCGCGAGCCGCCTCCGGCCCTCCTGGATGAACGACTCGATCCGGCTCGCGGTCGTCGGCCCGACGTGTTCGCCGTCGAACTCCGACCAGCGGGTGACGCCGTTTTCCCACAGCCGCCGTTCGGTCCGCTCTCCGACCCCCCGGACGGGGATGAAACTGTTCTCGATTCGCACGCCCGAGGGAGGGTGCCGGGGGAGCAAAAACGCTCGGGTCCGGCGACGCCGTGGCGGCGGCCATCGGGAACCGGGTCGCGACGGCCCGTTTCGAAACCGCCTTGCCGGCGGGGTCCCCAACCGTCGCGTATGAACCGGGACGACTTCGTCGCCCTCGCGCTCGTCGCGATCGGGCTCGTCATCCTGAGTTTCTTCGTCCGGGGGTTCACCCAGCTTCTCGTCGGCCGGGGGACGGCACAGCTCGCGCAGGCACCCCTGGTGCTCGCCGGGTTCGGGCTGCTCGTCTACCTCTTCGTGCGGGCGACCCTCTCGAAGCTGGGGGTCTGGGAGATCCGCGCGGAGTGACCGGACGTCCCGGTGGACGGACTTCCCGTGTGGGACGTCCCGGTGGGGAGGACCTCCCGCCTGCGGGCGTCCCCGGCGGCGAACCCGAGGACGGCTGCCGTGTCTTTATGTCGGATCGAGCCGTCCGTCCGCCATGCAACGAGTCGGGCTCTCGGACGTCGAACCGACGGAGGCCGTCGATGGCACACACCTCGCGGCCCTCGCGAGCGCCGAGGAGATGAGCGTCCAGCACTTCGAGATCGAGCCGGGGGCGACCGTCGCGGAACACGACCACCCACACGAGCAGACGGGGTTCGTCTACGAGGGGGAGCTCACCTTCCTCGTCGGCGGCGAGGAGGTCCTCGTCGGCCCCGGGGACGCATACGCGATCCCCGGCGGCCAGCCCCACGGGGTCGAGAACCGCGGCGAGGGGGTCGTCCGCGGGGTGGACGTCTTCAGCCCGCCGCGGGAGGCCCCCGACTGGGCGACCGACGGCTGATCCCCGTTCTCGGCCGTGGGCGCCCGCGACTCCGATCCGGCCCGGGCGCGGAGGGTCGACGATCCGGCCGCGGGCGTCTCCGGGTTCGAGCCTTCAGAGCGCCTCGAGGAACCGATCGAACGCCCCGCTCTCGGCGTGGACGTGACAGTAAGTGCCCATGGAGTCGTACGCGAGCAGCCCGTCGTGGTCGCCGTCGATGCCCTCCCCGCGGACGGTCTCGAAGGCGAAACGTGCGTCGCCGTCGACGTCCGCGCTGGAGTAGTGAAACTCGTGGCCACGGAGACGCTCGCCCGCGGTCGCGGTCGGGCTGTCGCCGACCGCCTCGAGTTCGACGTGGTCGAGGGCCCGGTACCGATCGTGCATGGAGACGTCGGCGGGGAGGATGCCGGCCATCGCGTGGGTGGCCCCCTCCGCGGTCGTCAGCGACCGGGACATGGCCATCAGGCCGCCACACTCCCCGAGAACCGGGAGTCCGTCGCTCGCCAGCCGCCCGAGCCGCGCGAGCGTGCCCGCGGACTCGAGCCCGTCGGCGTGTAGTTCCGGATAGCCACCGGGGAGGTAGACGCCGTCGCAGTCCGGAACGGAGTCGCCGGCGAGCGGCGAGAAGGTGACCAGCTCGGCCCGCTCGCGGAACCGCTCGACGGTCGCCGGATACCGAAAGCAGAAAGCCGGGTCGTCGGCGATCGCGATCCGGGCGTCGACCGCTGGAGCGGACGCGGTCGACGGCGCCGGCGCCGGTGGCTCACGCGCCAGGGCGGCCAGCCGCTCTCCCTCGAGCGTCTCGACGGCCTCGGTCAGCGCCTCCTCGGGGAGGGCGGCCTCCTCGCCCATGTGGAGCCCGAGGTGGCGGTCGGGGATCTCGAGGTCCGGTTTTGGGGGAATTCGACCGAAGTACTCGACGTCGTCGGGGAGCGCGTCGCGGATTCCCGCCTCGTGGCGGCCGCCGTGGGCCCGCTGGGCGACGATGCCGGCGACCTCGACGTCCCGGCCGGCGTGGTCTGCGTACTCCCGGAAACCGACGGCGGTCGCCGCGACGCTCTCCATGCCGGCGCTCGCGTCCACGACGAGCACGACCGGGAGGTCCAGCGCCTCGGCGACCATCGCCGTGCTCGAGCCGTCGCCGTCGTACAACCCCATCACGCCCTCGACGACACAGACGTCCCCCTCGCCGCGGGCGTAGTTGCGCCGGACGCCCGCCTCGCCACAGAGCCACAGATCGAGGCTCCGGGACGGTCGCCCCGCGATCGCCTCGTGGTGGCTCGGATCGATGAAGTCCGGGCCGGCCTTCGCGGGCTGGACAGCGTGGCCGGCGTCCTCGAGTGCTCGCAGGACGGCGAGCGTCGCGACCGTCTTGCCGACGCCGGAACTCACGCCGCCGAGGACGAACCCTTCCATTGGGCTACTCGTTGTGACAGGGGTCGACTTGAAGCCGTCGATGGAGCCAAGGGGGGTATCGTCCAGTGATACCACAGAGTTATTTCCTCGGGGTGGGAAACGCCGCCGATGGCAACCGAGACGGGAACGTGGCATCCGAGACGGCTCGGCACCGCCCTGCGGCGACTCGGGCCGACGTGGCTCGCCGGCGCGATCGCTGCGGGGCCGGCGACGATGGTGAGTCTGCTGGTCGCGGGGGCGAGCTTCGGCTACGCGCTGTTGTGGGTCGTCGTCCTCTCGGCCGTGCTCGGCACCGTGGGACAGTATCTCGCCGCGAGGCTCGGGCTGTTGACCGAGGCGGGGATCGTCGCCGTCGTCGAGGAGCATCTCGGCTCGGCGTGGGCGTGGGTGCTCGTGATCGACGTCGTCCTCGCGGCGGGGCTCGCCCAGCTGGTGATCATGAAGACCCTGGCGGACGTGAGCGCGGCGATGGCGGGGAGCGCTGGCGTGGCGGCGCTCGCCGACCCGCGGCTGTGGGGGATCGGCTGGGCGATCGTGCTGGCGGCCGGCCTCGCGGGCGGGGGTTACCGCGTGGCCGAGTTCGGCGCGAAGCTGCTCGTCTCGCTCGTGGTCCTCGCGTTCGTCGCCGCGGCGTTCGTGGTGCCGATCGATCCGGGGGCGGCCGCGGGCGGGCTCGTGCCGGCGATTCCGGCCGGCGTCGGCGGCGCGCTCGTCGCCGCGGGCGTCCTCGGCGGCGCGGTCCACATCACCCTGCTGACGATGCAGAGTTACACCATGGACGCCCGGGGGTGGGGCCGCCGGGACGCCGACGTCGCGACGGTCGACATCGTCAGCTCGATGCTCGTCGCCTTCGGCCTCTACAGCCTCGCGATCTTCCTCGTGGCGGCGAGCGTCCTCCCCGCGATCGGCGCCGATCCGGCCACGATAACCGAGATTCAGGCAGCAGAGGCGCTCGGCCCGGTCGCCGGCGAGTACGCGACGTGGCTGTTCCTCGCCGGCCTGCTGGGGGCGGCGGTCTCGACGCTCGGGGGGAACACGCTGGTTCCGCCGTACCTGCTGGCCGACAAGCTCGGCTGGGAGCGATCGATCGAGGACGGCCGGTACCGGGCGCTGATCGCCGCCGTCGCCCTGCTGTCGGCCGGCGGGGCGTTCCTCGAGGGGGCGTTCTTCCAGCTGCTCGTGCTCGTGCTCGCGTTCGGCCTGGTGGGCACCCCGTTCGCGCTCGCACTGATCCTCGTCCTCCTGAACGATCCCGAGGTCGTCCCCGAGACCAACGGACGCCTCGCCAACGTCGGCGGCGTCGTGCTCTTCGCCGTGGCCGCCGTCGTCGCCGGCGAGTTCGTCCGCGACGAGCTCGCGACCGTGACCGAGCCGCTCTCGGCGTTCGTGGTCGCGTTCGCGGCCGCGATGGCCGTCGCGACGGCGCTTCTCCTCGTCACGACCGCCGGTCGGACGCTCGGGCTCGGCGACTGAATCACAAAAGGGGCTCGCAAGAACCACGAAAACCGCGCGAGTTTCGAGAGCTCTAGGCCAGCCTCTCGACGTTCTCGACGACCGCCTCGGCGAACTCGCTGGTGGCGAGTTTCTCGGCGTCCTCGAGCTGGCGTTCGAGGTCGTAGGTGACTTTCCCGGAGGAGATGGTCTCCTCGACGGCGTCCCGGACGAGCTCCGCGGCGTCGTTCCAGCCCATGTACTCGAACATGATCCGGCCCGAGAGGATCATCGCGCTCGGATTGACCTTGTCCTGGCCCTCGTATTTGGGGGCGGAGCCGTGGACCGGCTCGGCGAGGATCTGGCCGTCGCCGACGTTACAGCCGGGGGCGATGCCGAGCCCGCCGATCTGGGCGCCACAGGCGTCGGACATGTAATCGCCGTTCAAGTTCATCGTCGCGACGACGTCGTACTCGTCGGTGCGGGTGAGGATCTGCTGGAGCATGTTGTCGGCGATGCGGTCGTTGACGACGACGGCGTCCTCCGGCGGCTCGCCGTCCCGTTCCTCCCAGAGGGTGTCCTCGGTGATGACCTCCTCGCCGTACTCCTCCTCGGCGACCTCGTAGCCCCAGTCGCGGAACTGCGCCTCGGTGAACTTCATGATGTTGCCCTTGTGGACCAGGGTGACGGAGTCGCGGTCGTGTTCGAGGGCGTAGTCGATCGCCCGGCGGATCAGCCGCTTGGAGCCGAACTCGGTGATCGGCTTGATGCCGATGCCGACCGGACCGTCGTGGATGACGTCGTCGGCGCCCATCTCCTCCTCGACGAACTCCCGGACCCGCTCGACCTCGTCGGTGCCGGCCTCCCACTCGATGCCGGCGTAGACGTCCTCGGTGTTCTCCCGGAAGGTGATCATGTCCATCTCCTCGGGGGCTTTCACCGGCGAGGGGACGCCCTCCAGGTGGTAGGTCGGGCGGACGTTCGCGTACGTGTCGAGTTCCTTCCGGAGGGCGACGTTCAGCGATCGAAACCCGGAGCCGACCGGCGTCGTCAGCGGCCCCTTGATCCCGACGCGGAACTCCTCGTAGGCACGGACGGTCTCCTCGGGGAGGTGGACGTCCTCGCCGTAGCGCTCGCGAGCGGACTCGCCGGCGTAGACGCGCATCCAGTTGATCTCCCGGCCGGTCGCCTCCGCGGCGGCCTCGAGTACCGCCTGTGCGGCGGGACCGACGTCGCTGCCGACGCCGTCGCCGTAGATGATCGGGAGGATCGGATCGTCTGGAACCTCGAGGCTACCGTCCTCGTAGCTGATCTTCGAGCCGGCGGCCGGAACCTCGACCTGCTCGTAGTCGGAGCTCATATCGTTCGACCGTTGATTCACCCCGGCTAAAAGGGCTCCCATTTCCGTCGGCGAGCTACTCCCTGAGGAGCAGCCCGGCGCCGACGGCCGCACACGACGAGCCCGCGAGAAACCAGAACGCCACGCGCGGGCTCAGCCTGACCCCTCCCTCGAGCTCGCGCCAGAGGAGGACGAACGCCGTGATGGCGACGACCAGCAGCGTCGCGCCGACGTCGACCGGTCGGCGCCGCTCCGTGAGGGCGAGTTTGGCGACCGCGAGAAGCGACATCGCCACGCAGAACGCGGCCAGGAGCCCGACCGGCATCATCGCCCGGCGGTACTCGAGGGGAGGCCCTAAGTGTGTGGGATCCGGAGACGTGCCGGAGCCGACGACGGCGACCTCCCCGAATCGGGACGGTTATGTCCCTCGGCTCGGAGCCGTCGGACATGCGGATCATCGTTCACGGCGGCGCGGGCGGCCGTCCGGAGGAGCCGACGGAGAGACGACGGGTTCTGGAGCGAGCGGCGGCAGTCGGCGTCGACGCGGCGGATCCGGTGGCGGCCGTCGAGGACGCGGTCGCCGTCCTCGAGTCCTCGCCCCGGTTCAACGCGGGTGTCGGCGGCGCGGTCCAGAGCGACGGGGTGGTCCGGACCGACGCGGGGATCATGACCGACGACCGAACCGTCGGCGCCGCGTGCTCGATGCCGGGGGTCGAACGCGCCGTCGGCGTCGCCCGGCTCGTCCTCGAGGAAACCCCACACGTCCTCGTGGCCGGCGAGCACGCCGTCGCGCTCGCGGAGGCGTTCGGTATCGAGACCGACGTCGACCTCCGGACCGATCGAACCGCGGATCGGTGGGCCGACGCCGAGGTGCCGGCCGGCGATCCGCGAGAGACTCTCGAGTGGATCCGGGAGCACTTCGGCCGTCGGAACCAGTTCGGCCGGGAGGACGGGGACGACCCACAGGGCCGGGGGACAGGGGACGACGCACAGGGCCGGGGGACAGGGGACGACGCACAGGGCCGGGGGACAGGGGACGACCCACACGACCACGACACGGTCGGCGCGGTCGCGACCGACGGGGAGTCGATCGCCGCCGCGACGTCGACGGGCGGCCGCTGGCTCGCCCTCGCCGGCCGGGTCGGCGACGTTCCCCAGGTCGGCTCGGGGTTTTACTGTGCGCCCGCGGCCGGCGCGAGCGCGACCGGCGCCGGCGAGGACATCGCCCGCGTCACCCTCTCCCGGCGCGTCGTCGGCCACGTCGAGCGGGGGCTCTCGGCCGAGGACGCCTGCGAGTTGGCGATCGAGGAGTTCGGCGAGCTCACCGGCTCCTCCGCGGGCGTCATCGCCGCCGACGCCGACGGCCGCCTCGGGTCGGCGTACAACAGCGCGGCGATGCAGACGGCCCGGGCCGGGCGGTGAGTCGGTCCGGCCGCTCGAGGCGCCGGGGTTCAGTTGAGAAAGACGAGGAGGTCGATGACGAGGACGAACAGAATCGTCAACAGGACGACCCCGAGCAGGGCCTTCACCCACCACGGTAACGGCTCGTCGGGATCGTCGGCTGCCATTCGATCCCGGATTTCGGCTCCGGGACGATAGTCGTTTTGCTCCCCTCTGCGACCCGAACTGTTAGGAGTGGAGGCTCCGTACGGGCGCGTATGCCACGACTCGAACCGCCGTGTCTCCGGTCTAAACACGCCTCACGGGGTGCGGCACGTGGAGCGACGGTCGGCGGCCGACTCGGCGGGCTAGCTGGCCCGGGTGCGGGTGCCGTCGGCGCCGGGGTCGGCGCCGCGACGGGATATCTCGCCGGGGCGGCCAGGGATTCGGTCGAATCCGCGCTGAAGCCGTGGTGATCCAGCCGGACGGGTTTTATTCCCGAGGTCCCAACGTGGGGGTAGAGAATGACCGACGGGTTCGACTACGACGTGGCGGTCGTCGGCGGCGGGCCGGCAGGGTTGACCAGCGCACTGTACACCACTCGACTCGGGCTCGACACGCTCGTCGTCGACCGCGGGGGCGGACGGGCGGCGATGATGCTCGACACCCACAACGTGATCGGGATCACCGAGGAGGTCTCCGGCGTCGAGTTCCTCGCGACGGCCCGCGAACAGGTCGCGGGGTACGGCGCCGACGTCCGGCGTGGGTTCGTCGAGGACGTCACGGCCCTCGAGGAGGGATTCCGGGTGGAGACCGACGACGACACCGTCGTCGTCCGGCGGGTGGTGCTCGCGACCGGCTTCGCCGACGAGCGTCCCGATCCGCCGCTTCCCCGGACCGGGATGGGGCTGCACTACTGTCTGCACTGTGATGCGTACATGTTCGTCGACGAGCCGGTCTACGTGATGGGGACGGGCGACGCCGCCGCCCACGTCGCGATGATCATGCTGAACTTCACCGACGACGTCGACGTACTCACCCGTGGGGGCGAGCCCGCCTGGAGCGAGGAGACCGCCCGGCTGCTCGAGGCCCACCCCGTCGACGTCGTCACCGCGGAGATCGCGGGGATGAGAAAGCGCGAGGACGGCTGGCTCGAGGCCTTCGAGTTCGAGGACGGGACGGTCCGGGAGTACCGCGGCGGGTTCCCGATGTACGGCTCGAGCTACCACGCCGACCTCGCCGACTCACTCGGCGTAGCACGCACCGAGGAGGGCACCGTGGCGGTCGACGAGGACGGCCGAACCTCCGTCGACGGCGTCTACGCCGTCGGCGATCTCACCCCCGGCAACAACCAGATCCCGATCGCTATGGGGGAGGGTGCACAGGTCGGCATCGCGATCCAGAAAGAGCTCCGGACGTTCCCCCGCTCGATGGCGGAGATCGACCGCGAGGGGCCGGTCGGGGCCGACGAGGTCCCCGCGATCTCCGAGGGGCTCCGCGAGACGGCCGTCCGCCACGAGGGTCACGCCCCGGCACCGCGGCCGCCCGAGAGGCGGGCGGAGGCCGCGAACGACGACTAGAGGCTCCAGGCTGCGTTCGAAGCCAACGAGGCACCCCTCGCGCTCGCGACGTCCTGGCGCCGTCAGTAGTGCCAGGGAAACGGGGAGAAGTCGGGTTCTCGCCCCTCGACGAACGCGTCCCGCCCCTCCCTGGCCTCGTCGGTCATGTAGCCGAGCCGGGTGGCCTCGCCGGCGAACACCTGCTGGCCGACGAAGCCGTCGTCGGCCATGTTGAACCCGTACTTGAGCATCCGCATCGCCGTCGGGCTCTTGCCGTTTATCTCGGCGGCCCACTCGAGGGCCCGTTCCTCCAGCTCCTCGTGGGGGACGACCTCGTTTACCATCCCCATCTCGGCGGCCTCCTCGGCGGAGTAGGTCTTCCCGAGGAAGAAGACCTCGCGGGCTCGCTTCTGGCCGATCTGGCGGGCCAGGTAGGCCGAGCCGAAGCCGGCGTCGTAGCTGGCGACGTCGGGATCGGTCTGGAGGAACTTCGCGTGCTCGGCGCTCGCGATGGTGAGATCACAGACGACGTGCAGCGAGTGGCCGCCGCCGACGGCCCAGCCGGGAACGACACAGACGACGATCTTCGGGAGGTGACGGATCAGCCGCTGTACCTCGAGGACGTGCAGCCGACCGCCCTCGGCTGACCGTGGCTGTGGCCCCTCGGCCGATCGTGGCTGTGTTCTCTCCGACGCCGTCTCGCTTCCCTCGTCGTACTCGTAGCCGGACTCCCCGCGGATCGTCTGATCGCCGCCGGCACAGAACGCCCAGCCGCCGTCTTTCGGCGACGGGCCGTTGCCCGTCAGGAACACACAGCCGACGTCGGTGCGCCGTTTGGCGTCCTCCAGGGCGTCGGCCAGCTCGTCGACGGTCCGGGGTCGGAACGCGTTGCGGACCGCGGGCCGATCGAACGCGATCCGGACGGCGCCGGTGTCGACCGCGCGGTGGTAGGTGACGTCCCGAAACTCGAAGCCGTCAACCGGCTCCCAGCGGTCGGGATCGAAGGTCTTCGAAACCATGGTGGCGGTCGGGCCGAGAGGCGGAAATAGGTTCGTGTCGACGGACGACCGGTCGCCGGGCGGCGGTCGTCTAACGAGCGGTCTCTGGGGGACGTCACAGCAACGAGCGGTCTCTGGGGGACGTCACAGCAACGAGCGGTCTTTGGGGGACGTCACAGCAACGAGCGGGGGACGTCACAGCAACGAGCGGTCGTCGGGAGGCGTCACAGCGACGACCAGGCCGTCCGCGCCCGGCTCCAGGAGGTGAGATCGGCGATCCACCGGGCGGCGATGAACTTCTTTAAATTGCGGGCGGGGAAGCCACCGAAGGTGTCGATGGGGATCCCCTTGACGTCGTGGGCGACGGCCTCCTCGCCGACGGAGACGACGGTGCCCTTGTCGTCGAACGTCCACTCCTTCAGGGGGCTGCCCTCGACCGCCCGGGCGAGGTTCCCGCCGGCGACCTCGGCGGCCTGCCAGGCGGCCTGGGCCGTCGGCGGCGCGGGACCGCCCTCCTGGTCGACGATCGCCGAGTCGCCGATCGCGAACACGCGATCGTCGCTGGTCTGGAACGTCTCGTCGGCGAGGACGCGGTTGTGCTGGTTCTCGAGGTCGGCGCCGTTCAGCGCGTCCTGGCCGGTGATCCCGCCGGTCCAGACGAGCACGTCGTACGCCAGCGGATCGCCCTCGTCGAAGTGGATCCGGTCGTCGTCGGCCTCGGTGATCGGGTCGTCGGTGTGGATAGTGACGCCGGCGTCCTCCAGCAGCTTCCTGAGCGCTCGCTGGACGGAAGGGTCGTTACCCGGGAAGATCTCGTCTAAGGCCTCGACGATGTGGATGTCGATCGGTGCTCGATTGTCGTCTCGGAACTCGGCGACTTCGCCGGCGGTCTGGATCCCCGAGAGGCCGGCGCCGCCGACGACGACCCGTGCGGGATCGGCCCGGCTCGCCTCCCGGCTCGCCTCCTCGATGGCCTCGTTGATCGCGAGGGCGTCCTCGAGACCCTTGAGCGTCATCGCTCGTTCCTCGAGTCCGGGGATGCCGTAGTAGGCGGTCCGGCTCCCCAGCGCGACGAGGACGTAGTCGTAGCCCACCTCCCCGTCCTCGAGTTCGACGATCCGCTCGTCGGTGTCGAGGCCGACGACCCGGCCCTGGCGGAACTCCGTCGTCGGATCGGCGATCTCCCGAACGGGGATCGTGATGTCGGAGCGGACGGCCGGATCGCGGATACAGCGGTGGGATTCGTGGAGAACGAGGTGATACTCGTGTTCGGAGATCCAGGTGAGACGCGCCGCGCCGTCCAGCTCCGACTGGAGGCGCCGTACGGCGCCGGCACCCGCGTAGCCGGCACCGAGAACGACGACGTGTTCGGTCATATGACCCACAGTCAGGAAGGGTCCGATACAAACCTGTTGAAAGCCGACCCCGGGTGAGTGTGAGTGTCACGGGCACGGCACCTGCCGTCAGTTCATCGACCCGTCTACAGGATCCGCTTTCCGAACGCGCTGGCGGTGAGCTCGGCGGCGAGGGTGGCCGTCTCGTTGGCCTCGTCGAGGATCGGGTTCACTTCGACGACGTCCATCGATCGGAGGATCCCCTCGCGGTCGTCGCGGGCGGAGACCGCCTCGAGGGCGGCGTGTGCCTCCCGGTAGGTGGCGCCGCCGCGGACGGGCGTGCCGACCCCGGGGGCGTCGGTCGGGTCGACCCAGTCGAGGTCGAGGCTGAGGTGGACCCCGTCGACCCCCGCCGTCGCCACCGCGAGGGCGTCCTCGACGACGGCCGTGATCCCGCGTTCGTCGACGTCGGCCATCGTGAACGTCGTCATCCCGCTGTCGGAGAGGAGGTTCCGCTCGCGTTCGTCGACCCGGCGCAACCCGACGTAGACGACCGACTCCTCTTTGATCCCCGGCGCGGTCGCCCACGGCAGCTCGCCGAAGACGCCCCGGCCGAGGATCGCCGCCAGCGCCATCCCGTGGACGTTCCCCGAGGGGGTGCTCTCGGGCGTGTTGATGTCGGCGTGGGCGTCGAACCAGAGCACCCCGAGCTCCGCGTCCCGTGCTGAGCCGCCGACGGTTCCGATCGACAGGGAGTGGTCCCCGCCGAGGACGAGCGGGAAGACGCCGTCGGCGAGCGCCCCGGCGACCTCGTCGGCGAGCCGGCTGCAGACGGCCTCGATCTCCCCGAAGAACTTCGCCGTCCCCGTCGGCGGCCCCTCCGCGTCCGGATCCCGCTGCTCGGCTCTGGGCATCGAGAGGTCGCCGGCGTCGACGGGATCGACCCCTGCGTCCGCGAGCTCCGCGGACAGGCCCGCGTACCTGATCGCCGAGGGACCCATGTCGACGCCCCGCCGGTTCGCCCCGTAGTCCATCGGCGTGCCGATGATCCGCACCGTTCGGTCCATACCGGTCGGTCGGCAGCTCCCCACATGGCTCCTGCGGTGGCGACGCCGACGTGGATCGAGCGACACAAGGTTTAGGGTTAGACGCCTCGAAATCCGATCCGATGATGCTGAGCGACGTGATGGAAGACTACCTCAAGGCCATCTACCAGCTCCAGGCCGACTCGGACGGACGCATCCGCACCTCCGAGATCGCCGAGGAGCTCGGGGTCACGTCGCCGACGGTCACGAGTATGATCGAGAAACTCGAGGAGCGGGGGCTGATCGACCGCGAGAAGTACCGGGGCGTGTGGCTCACCGACGAGGGCGAGACGGTCGCCCTCGAGGTGGTCCGTCACCACCGGCTGCTCGAGGCGTACCTGACCGAACACCTCGATTTCGACTGGTCGGAGGTCCACGAGGAGGCCGACCGGCTCGAACACCACATAAGCGAGGAGTTCGAGAGCCGCCTCGCGGCGGCCCTCGACGATCCCGAGGTCGACCCCCACGGCTCGCCGATCCCGGGTGCGGATCTAGAGCCCCCCGAAACGTCCCCCGGCGAGTCGATCGCCGCCTTCGCCGAGGGTGATCTCGTCGTCGTCGAGGAGGTGGCCGACCGCGATCCGGACGTGCTCTCGTATCTCGCCGACCACGGGCTCACCCCCGGCGTCGAACTCGAGATCGTCGAGGTCGCCCCGTTCGGGATGGTGACTGCCCGGCCGGTGGACGCCGATCGGACCGTCTCCCTGCCCGAGGAGGTCGCCCGGCAGGTCCGGGTCGTCGAGCCCTCCAGCGTCGAGCACTGAGCCGCTGGCGCTTGGATTCGTGCCGTGGCTTCCGACCGATCGCGGGTTCGGTGTTCGATCGTCGAGTCCGGTATCCAACCGTCGAGTTCGACATCCGATCGTCGTAGACCCCTTTCGTCCGACCGCCGTGGCTCTCGACACCGGACGTAGATCGTGCATGGTGCCTTCGATCGACTCCACAACATATTAGTTTAGCCCTGTCTAATCCAGCTGCATGTCGAAGCCAAGCCGGAGTGGTCGTCGGTGACCGACGGTCGGACGATCCGTCGGACGGCGATCCGCACTGCCTACGTCGTCGGCCCGGTCGTGATCCTCGCCGTCGTCCTCGCTGTCCTCTGGTCGACGTCGCCGTTCGGCGACGTCGAGGCGATCGACGAGGCGAGCACGCTCGAGATCCTCTGGCTGCTCGCCGTCGTCGGCGCGATCGCGGGGATCGTCCCGGTTGCCATCGGGATGCTCTGGTTCCCGTTCATCCGGACGCTCGAACACCGGTACTTGCACGCGTTTCTCGCCCTCGCGGCGGGCGTGCTCGCGTTCATCGCCTTCGAGATGACCGAGGAAGCCATCGAACACGCGTTCGAGGCCGACCGGACCGCGCTCGCGGGCGGGCTGGTCGTCCTCGGTGTCTTCGGGACGTTCGGCGCGATGTACGCGCTCGGTCGGTGGCGCCAGCGGACGAGCGTCGGTGGCGAACGAAGCGGCCTCCGGATCGCTTACCTCGTGGCGATCGCCCTCGGACTCCACAGCATCGGCGAGGGACTGGGTATCGGCGTCGCCTTCGTCCAGGGCGACGCGACGCTCGTCACCCTGCTGGTCGTCGGCTACATCATGCACAACGTCACCGAGGGGCCGACGATCGTCGCTGCCGTCGCCCGTGATACGGAGACGCCGCCGCTGTATCACTTCGCCGCCATGGGGATCATCGCGGGTTCGCCCGTGATCTTCGGCGGCTGGATCGGCAGTCTCGCCGACTCCGCGCTGCTCGCGGCCGTCTTCTTCGCCATCGCCGTCGGCGCGATCCTCCAGGTGCTCGTCGAGATGGTCGGGCTCATCCGGTTCGACGCCGGCACCCTCCTGACGCGGCTGAACGCCGCGACGTTCGTCGTCGGCGTCGCGCTCATGTTCGTCCTCGAGGACGTCATCGTCGAGGGCTGGATCATCCCCGGCTGATCGAACCAACCGAACGTCGGGTTTCCGACCGCGTTCGTCGAGAACGTTCGGACGATCGACTCGACCATTCGCCGGGTTTAAGCGAATCAACCACGAAGGTCTCGCCATGTCATCGATCGAGCTGACCCCCAGCCAGAAGAAGATCCTGCGGGCGCTGACGAACCTCCACAACGACGCCGAGGACGCGATCAAGGGCGAACAGATCGCCCAGCAGGTCGATCGCAACCCGGGCACCATCCGCAACCAGATGCAGAGCCTGAAGGCCCTCCAGCTCGTCGAGGGCGTACCGGGACCGAAAGGCGGCTACAAGCCGACGGCAGCGGCCTACGAGGCCCTCGAGATCCAGCAGATGGACGACCCAGCGGCGGTGCCGTTCGAACACGAGGGCGAGGACGTCGACGTCATCGTCGAGGAGATCGACCTCTCGAGTGTCCACCACCCCGACCTCTGTCGCGCCGAGGTCCACGTCCAGGGGACCGTCACCCAGATCGCCGAGGGAGACGCCGTGACCGTCGGCCCGACGCCGCTGTCGAAGCTGCTCATCGAGGGCACCGTCGACGGCAAAGACGACACGAACAACATCCTCATCCTGCGGATCGACGATATGATCGCACCCGCCGAGGAGCCCGAGCACTAGCCGTCCGATTCTCCCTCCGGCAGCACGTCGCCGTCACTCCCCGGCAGCACGTCGACGCTCGAGACCGCGTCTCCGGCCTCGACGTCCATCACGATCACGCCCATCGTGTTCCGGCCGACCCGGGAAACCTCACTCGCCCGCGTCCGCATAATCTGGCCTCGTTCCGACATTATCACCAGCCCGTCGTCGTCCGAGACGGCTTTGACCTCGGTGACGGGGCCGTTCCGTCCGTCCGTCTTGATGTCGATCAACCCCTTCCCGTACCGCGACTGGCTCCGGTACTCCGCGAGGGGGGTTCGCTTCCCGTAGCCGTTTCGGGTCACCGTCAGGAGAGACCGGTCGTCGTCCCCGTCGGTCGCGACCAGCCCCGCGACGGCGTCGCCCTCCCGGAGGTCGATTCCGTGGACGCCACGCGCGGTCCGTCCCATCGGACGGACCTCGCTCTCGGCAAAGCGGATCGTCATCCCGCCTTCGGTCGCGATCACGAGGTCGGTCGTGCCGTCGGTGACCTCGACGTCGACGAGCGCGTCGCCCTCCTCTAAGTTCGCCGCGATGATTCCCGTCGAGAGGATGTTCTCGAACTCCCCGCCGGCGGTCCGTTTGACGTAGCCGTTTCGCGTGACCATCGTCACGAACTCGTCGTCGGCGAGCGCGTCGGTGTCGACGATGGCCGTCAGCTCCTCGTCGGGGTCGAGATCGAGGATGTTGACCGCCGACTTCCCCCGGGCCGTCCGGCCCATCTCCGGGATCTCGTAGGTCTTCAGCCGGTAGACCTCTCCCGCCGTGGTGAAACACAGCAGGTAGTCGTGGCTGTTCGCCCGGAACACCGACGTCACCCGGTCGCCTTCCTTGACGTCCGCGCCGATGATCCCCTTGCCGCCACGGCCCTGGGGATCGAACGCGTCGAGAGGCATCCGTTTGACGTAGTCGTCCTCGGTCATCACGACCAGGACGTCCTCCTCGGGGATGAGGTCCTCGTGGGTGACGGCTCCCTGGTCCTCGAGGATCGTGGTCCGGCGCTCCTCGGCGTACGCCTCGCGGATCTCCCGGAGCTCCCGTTCGATGACCGCGAGCAGTTCGGACTCGCTCGCGAGGATCGCCTCCAGACGCTCGATCTCGGCCTGGATCTCCTCGTACTCCGATTCGATCTCGGCGGCCTCCATCGAGGTGAGACTGCCCAGCTGCATCCGCACGACGTGTTCGGCCTGGGCCGTAGAGAACTCGAAGCGCTCGACGAGCGCCTCCCGCGCTCCCGAGCGATCGGCCGACTCCCGGATCGTCTCGACGACGTCGTCGACGTTCTCTAGCGCCCGCAGCCGACCCTCGAGGATGTGTGCGCGGTCGGTCGCCTCGGCCAGCTCGTACTCGCTTCGCCGGCGGACGACCTCCTTGCGGTGGGCGAGATACTCCGCCAGACTCTCTTTGAGCGTGAGCACCTTCGGCTGGCCGTCGACGAGCGCGAGGTTGATCACCCCGAAGGTGCGTTCCAGGTGGCTCTCGAGCAGCCGGTTCTCGACGACGTCGGCGTTCGCGCCGCGTTTGAGCTCGATCACGACCCGGACGCCGTCGCGGTCGGACTCGTCCCGGAGATCGGAGATTCCCTCGAGTGCGCCGTCGGTGACGTCCTCGGCGATCCGCTCGACGAGCCGGGCCTTGTTGGCCTGGAAGGGCACCTCCGTGATCACGATCCGCTCGCGTCCGGATTTCCACTCCTCGATCTCGTACTCCGCGCGGACGCGCAGCCGGCCCCGGCCGGTGGCGTACGCCGAGTAGATCGCGTCCCGGCCGACGACGTTCGCCCCGGTCGGGAAGTCGGGACCCTTGACGTGTTCCATCAGCCCCTCGACGGTGATCCCGGGATCCTCGATCAGCGCGATCGTCGCGTCGATCACCTCCCCCAGGTTGTGTGGGGGGATGTTCGTCGACATCCCGACGGCGATCCCCGAGGAGCCGTTGACGAGCAGGTTCGGGAAGGCGGCGGGCAACACCGTCGGCTCCTCCAAGCGGTCGTCGTAGTTCGACTGGAAGTCGACGGTGTCTTTCCCGATGTCCGCGAGCAGCTCCTCGGCGATCGGCGCCATCCGTGCCTCGGTGTACCGCATCGCCGCGGGCGGATCGCCGTCCATCGAGCCGAAGTTGCCCTGGCCGTCGACCAGCGGGTGACGCATGCTGAACGGCTGGGCCATCCGGACGAGGGTGTCGTAGATCGCGCTGTCGCCGTGGGGGTGGTAATCACCCATCGTCTCCCCGACGATCGAGGAGGACTTGCGGTGGGAGCTGCCACTCGAGACTCCCATCTCGCCCATCGCGTACAGGATCCGCCGGTGGACGGGTTTGAGCCCGTCCCGGACGTCAGGCAGCGCCCGCCCGGCGATGACGCTCATCGCGTAGTCGATGTAGCTCTGTTCCATCTCGTCTTCGATCCGGACGGTCTCGATCCGTGCGGCCTCGACGTCGCCCGGATCCGGCAGCTCGGAGCTCATATGTCGACCCACTCCGCCTCCGGGGCGTGATCCTTGATGAACTGTTTTCGCGGCCCGACGGCGTCACCCATGAGCACGGAGAACATCTTGTCGGCCGCGGCGGCGTCCTCGATCGTGATCCGTTTCAGGATGCGGTTCTCGGGGTTCATCGTGGTGTCCCACAGCTGTTCGGGGTTCATCTCGCCGAGCCCCTTGAACCGCTGGATCTGCGTCGGATTTCCGTCACACCGCTCGGCGACGATTTCGTCGCGCTCGGCGTCGGTCATCGCGTCGTAGGTCTCCCCCCGGTACCGGATGCGGTACAGCGGCGGCTGGGTCGCGTACACGTGACCGTTCTCGAGTAACGGACGCATGTGCCGGTAGAAGAACGTAAGCAGGAGCGTCCGGATGTGTGCGCCGTCGACGTCCGCGTCGGTCGCCATGATCACCTTCCCGTATCGCAGGGAGTCGAGGTCGAACTCGTCGCCGATCCCGGTGCCGATCGCGGTGATGATGTTCCGGATCTGTTCGTTCTCGAGGATCCGATCCAGGCGGTGTTTCTCGACGTTGAGCACCTTCCCCCGGATCGGGAGGACGGCCTGGAACTCGGGGTTTCGGGCCTGTTTGGCGCTGCCGCCGGCGGAGTCACCCTCCGCGATGAACAGCTCGGCTTCCCCCGGATCGCGGCTCTGACAGTCCGCGAGTTTCCCCGGCAGCGACGTCGACTCCAGAGCCGACTTCCGGCGGGTGAGCTCCTCGGCCTTCTTGGCTGCCTTGCGGGCTTTCGCGGCCTCGACGGCTTTCGCGACGATCGCCTCGGCGGTGTCGGGGTGTTCCTCGAAGTACGTGGAGACCCCCTCGTGGACGGCGCTCTCGACGATCCCCCGGACCTCGGAGTTGCCCAGCTTGGTCTTCGTCTGGCCCTCGAACTGCGGGTCGGGGTGTTTGATCGAGACCACCGCGGTGAGCCCCTCCCGGATGTCCTCGCCTTTGAGGTTGCCATCGAGGTCGGAGAGCAGGTCGTTCGCGTTGGCGTAGTCGTTGACACAGCGGGTCAGTGCGGTCTTGAACCCGGTGAGGTGGCTGCCGCCCTCGCGGGTGTTGATGTTGTTCGCGAAGGCGTGGATCGATCCCTGGAGCTCCTCTGTGGCCTGCATCGCCACCTCGACCTGGATGTTCCGGTCCTCGTCTTCGAAGTAGATGACGTCCTCGTGCATCGCCGACCGGCTCTCGTTTAAGTACTCGACGAACTCCCGGATGCCACCCTCGTACTCGTAGACCTCCTCGCGGACGTCCGCCTCGGGCGCGCGTTCGTCCCGGAGGGCGATCCGGACCCCGGAGTTGAGGAAAGCGAGCTCCCGGAGGCGGTTCGAGAGCGTCGAGAAGGCGAACTCGTCGGTCTCGAAGATCTCCGGATCCGGCCGGAACGTGATCTCCGTGCCGGTGTCGGCGCCCGGTTCGAGCGAGCCGATCCGTTCCATCTCGCCGATCGGTTCGCCGCGCTCGAAGGCGTGGGTGAAGACGCCGCCGTCGCGTCTGACGGTGGCCTCGAGCCGTTCGGAGAGGGCGTTGACCACCGAGACGCCGACGCCGTGGAGCCCGCCGGAGACCTGGTAGGACTTCCCGTCGAACTTCCCGCCGGCGTGAAGCACCGTGAGGATCACCTCCAGGGCGGGCCGGTCGTACTCCTCGTGGGTGTCGACCGGGATCCCCCGCCCGTCGTCGGCCACGGTGACGCTCCCGTCGGCGCCGATCGTGACCGTGATCTCCTCACAGTGGCCCGCCAGCGCCTCGTCGATCGAGTTGTCCACCACCTCGTACACCAGGTGATGGAGCCCGCGGGAGTCCGTAGAGCCGACGTACATCGCTGGCCGTTTCCGTACGGCCTCCAGACCCTCGAGAACCTGGATCTGCCCGGCACCGTACTCGCTGTCCTGGGACATGAAAACCTGTCCCCGGATAGCGCACGGCGTCTTATAAAGCTCACGTACGCGCGCGAGCGCGAGAGGGCGTGACAGGGTCCCGATCCGGGCTCCCGGTCGACGTTCACTTTCGCCCCGCCAACGGGAACGTTTTAACGCCCCCGACGCTACCGGGGCGTGATGACGTCCTTCCAGGCGACGCTCGGCGAGGAGGCGGGGATCGCCGAGGAGCTGGCCGAGAGCCAGCGGGCGATCTCCATCGCCGAGTTCTTCGAGAAGAACAAGCACATGCTCGGCTTCGACAGCGGGGCCCGCGGGCTGGTCACCGCGGTCAAAGAGGGCGTGGACAACTCCCTCGACGCCGCCGAGGAGGCAGATATACTACCCGATATTTACATCGAGATAACGGAATCGGGTGACTACTACAAGATCGTAATAGAGGACAACGGACCCGGTTTGACGAAGGATTCACTTCCGAAAGTATTCGGTAAATTATTATATGGATCCAGATTTCATGTCAGAGAACAGACTAGAGGTCAGCAGGGGATCGGGATCTCCGCTGCCGTCCTCTACAGCCAGCTCACGAGCGGCAAACCGGCGCGGATCACCAGCCGGACCCAGGGGGCAAGCGAGGCCCAGTACTTCGAGTTGATCATCGACACCGACGAGAACGAACCCGAGATCAGCGTCGAGGAGACGACGAGCTGGGACCGCCCCCACGGGACGCGCATCGAACTCGAGATGGAGGCGAACATGCGCGCCCGGGGCCAGCTCCACGACTACGTGAAACACACCGCGGTCGTCAACCCCCACGCCCGCATCGAGCTCCGCGAGCCAGACGCCCACTTCAAGTTCGAGCGGGCCACCGACCGGCTGCCCGAGGAGACCGAGGAGATCCGCCCACACCCCCACGGCGTCGAGCTGGGCACCGTGATCAAGATGCTGTCGGCGACCGACTCCCACTCGGTGTCTGGCTTCCTCAAAGGCGAGTTCACCCGGGTCGGCAGGAAGACCGCCGACTCGATCGCCGACGCGTTCCGTGATCGTCACTTCGGCCGGGAGCTGGGGTGGACGCCGCCGGACGACGGCGAGCCCGCCGACGTCGAGGGGGCCGTCGAGGCGGCCACCGCGAACAAGGCCGCCGACGCGACCGCCACGTTCGCGGCGACCGTCGCCGAGGGGGTCGCCGACCGTGATCGGGTCACCCACCACGCTCTGCGGGCGATCGTCGACGACGCCGCGGAGGCCGTCGAGTCGGAGTACGGGACGACCTTCGGCGGGACGGTCCGGGAGAACGCCCTCGAGGCGGCGTGGGCCGAACTGCTCGGGGCCGGCGGCGACGCCGGAGCGGACGACGGCAAAGACGGGGCCGATGGAGCCGGCGAGGGCGGAGCCGGTGACGCCCCCTCGCGGATCGTCGCCGACCTCTACGCCCTCGTCGACGGGGCCACGAGCAGCCGGAAGGACGACGCGACGGTCCACGCCTTCGCCGACCGGCTGGCCGGCAAGGTCGCCGACGGCGATCCCCGCTGTCGGCTCACCCACGATCGACTGGCCGAGTACGTCGACCGGGCCGCCGAGCTCACCGAGGAGTACGACGACGCCACGTTCGGGGAGACCGCCCGCGGGAACGTCGTCGAGGCGATCTGGTCGGCCATGGAGACGGTACCCGACGATCCGCCGCTGGTTCGCGAGCTCGTCGACGATCGCGACGCGGCCGCGGAGCTCGTCGACGCGATGCGTGCGACCGACATCATGGCGCCCCCGACGCGGTGTCTCTCGCCGATCACCGCCGAGCTCGTCGAGGCCGGCCTGCGAAAGGAGTTCGACGCCGACTTCTACGCCGCCGCGAGCCGGGACGCCGGCGTCCACGGCGGCGATCCGTTCGTCGTCGAGGCGGGCATCGCCTACGGCGGCGAGCTGGAGTCGGAGGGGGGTGCCGACGTCCTCCGCTTTGCGAACCGCGTCCCGCTGGTCTACCAGCGCGGAGCGTGTGCGACGACCGACGTCGTCCGTTCGATCGGCTGGCGCAACTACGGGCTGGACCAGCCCGGGGGATCCGGGCTCCCGAAGGGGCCGGCCGTGATCATGGTCCACGTCGCCTCGACGAACGTCCCGTTTACCAGCGAGTCGAAAGACGCCGTCGCGAACGTCCCCGAGATCGAAGACGAGATCGAGCTCGCGATCCGGGAGGCCGCCCGCGAGCTCAAGAGTTACCTCAACGAGCGCCGGTCGATGGAGAAACGCCGGCGCAAACAGCACGTGCTGGGGGAGATCCTCCCGGAGATGGCCCGGAAGGTCGCCGACGTGACGGACCGACCGGCCCCGGAGATCGACGACGCCGTCGCCCGGATCATGAACAACGTGCTCGTCGAGCGGTCGGTGGCCGACAACGGCGACAGACGGCGGGTCGAGCTCGTCGTCGAGAACCACTCCGGGACGACCGAACGGCCCGAGCTGACCGACATCGTCACCCGCGAGCCCGACGGCGTCCCCGCGGAGGCGACGGTCGTCGAGATGGACGGCGAGTGGTTCCTGAAGTGGAGCCCGGAGGTGCCGGCCGACGGGGAGGCCACGCTGAGCTACGAGGTGGCCGCCGACGCCTCGTTCGATCTGGACGTGACGGGAGTCGACGCGGAGAAACTCACGGTGAACCAATGAGCACTGACGACGCCAGCCCCAGAGGGCGGCTGATCGATCTCGCCGCACAGTTTTACGACCAGTTCGAGCTGGGGGATATCCCCTCGATGTCCGTGCCGACGCGGACGAAAAACAACATCGAGTACGACGAGAGCAAGGGCGTGTGGGTGTACGGCGACCGCACCTCGACCCGGTCGGCGAACTCCGTCCGCGGGGCCCGGAAGCTGCTGAAAGCCGTCTACACGATCGAGTTTCTCGCCGAGCAGCTCGACCAGGACCGCTCGTCGACCCTGCGTGAGCTGTACTACCTCTCGGAGAGCTGGGAGAACGAACACGCCCAGTTTTCCGACCAGGACGAGTCCAACGGCCTGATCGAGGATCTAGAGATCGTCTCGGGAGTCACCCGCGAGGACTTTCACATGCGTCCCGAGGAGTCCGGCGCGACGATCATGGGTGATCTCCACCTCCGCGAGCAGACCCGCCGCGGGGAACGGGAGATCCACTGCCAGGAGGACGTCGGCGAGGGGGGGTACCAGATCCCGAACAACCCCGACACGATCGAATTTCTCGACTGTGACGCCGAGTTCGTCCTGGCCGTCGAGACCGGCGGTATGCGCGACCGCCTCGTCGAGAACGGCTTCGACGAGGCCTACGGTGCCGTGATCGTCCACCTCAAAGGCCAGCCGGCCCGTGCCACCCGCCGGATCACGAAACGGCTCCACGACGAACTCGGCCTGCCGGTCACCGTCTTCACCGACGGCGATCCGTGGTCCTACCGGATCTACGGCTCGGTCGCCTACGGCTCGATCAAGTCCGCTCACCTCTCGGAGTATCTCGCCACCCCCGAGGCACAGTTCGTCGGCATCCAGCCCGCCGACATCGTCGAGTACGATCTGCCGACCGATCCGCTCGGCGACTCGGACGTAAACGCCTTGGAGAGTGAGCTCTCCGATCCCCGCTTCCAGACCGACTACTGGGAGGAACAGATCGAACTCCAGCTGGAGATCGAAAAGAAGTCAGAACAGCAGTCCCTGGCCTCCTACGGCCTCGATTTCGTCACCGACACCTACCTCCCCGAGCG
>LKMJ01000811.1_pt1 | contig 25808 bp, 26 predicted proteins | sample 643391 | NCBI WGS metagenome assembly LKMJ01 (sample SAMN04112250, study PRJNA286221) | soda lake metagenome | biome: soda lake; feature: Kulunda Steppe; material: water; isolation source: sample PL-Br10 brine of Picturesque Lake | place: Russia: Kulunda steppe | collected 2010-07 | reverse complement strand
GGGTCTTTAAAAAAATGCTCGATATATTTACTGCGCCTGATGTCGCTCAGAAAATGCTCGGCATAGTTTTCGGCCTTGAGGTACCATTTCTTCCCCTCGCCGTGCTGGTGGCAGTACTGACACATTGATAGCAATCCCCCGATTCTTAACTGGTCGGCCGATCCGGTTGTGAAAGTGATGAATTATATAGGAAAATGAGGTTTAAACTAGTTGAGTCTTCCAGGTCTGGATCAGCTTATACGGTTATTTAACTCTTCGAGTAAAAGTTTCATCATTTTTTTGTGAATCTATTTAATTATAACATTTATCCGGACAGGACCTCTCAAGCATTGCCTGCTGGCAGAGTAAAGAATCATTACCTTACTTTTCCGCAACATTGACAGTTCTTTTCGCTAAAGGATGATCATGCCCTAATCATCCTCATTTAACCTGCCCTGTTGAGGCTTGACACAAACACCCATATAGCCTGTCTTTTAGTAAGGGATAAATTCCTTACAAGAAGGCAAGAAATTATGGCCAGGGCAAAAGCTACCGCCAAAGGGCAGTTAACCATTCCCAAAACTATAAAAGACAAGCCTGGCATCAAAACCGGTGATTATATTATTATCAAAGAAACCAGCACCGGTTATATGCTCGAAAAAAAACAGGATGATGACAGGTTTAACAAATATGTCGGCTTTTTAAATCGGGAAGCAAAGAGCGATGATTTGATCAGGGAGTTACGTGGTCAATGACAATCACCGTTGATACAAATATTCTTTTTATATTCTTCTTCCAGACCCGCAAAACATGGAGCAATCACTGTTACAGTTAAATTTGCAAGGCAAAAGACACCGCCTGATTGTATCCGAAACTGTGTATGCCGAACTTGCTTCGCAGTTTAACGATAAGAGAAGTCTAACTGAATTCCTCTCAGATATTGTTACCTGCAATATCCTCCAACCGGTAAGGGTAAAACATTGCCCCTCGTCGAAATAGATTTACTTAAGCTTATCTTTCAACACCAGGCTTACCAGGAAAATGGCCAGGAACAGCACGGCCCCGCTGATGTAGGGCAGGTTGAGGTTGACATCAAGCATGTACCCGGCCCACAGGGGGCCGATCATCCGGCCCAGGCTCATGTAGGCTTCGGCGATACCCATGGCCGAGCCCTGGGCAATGTTGGTCTTCTTTGATATGAGGGCCATGGTAGAGGGCTTAAGCAGGGCATTGAACAGATTGAACAGCCCCACTGTGACCAGCATGCTGATATAGTCGACCGCCAGCAGCATCAGGTAAAAACCGGCCGCACTGCCGGCCAGGGACAGCTTGATTACGCCCCCTTCGCCTATTTTTTTGGTCAGCGGGCCGACCACAATTCCCTGGGCCAGGGCGTAAATCAGGCCTGTCACCATCAAGATGGTACCCACTTCTTCGGTGCCAAAACCGAACCTGCCTGCGGCAAAAAGGGCGTAAGCCCCGGTAAAATTTGATTTGCCAAAATTGATGGCAAAGGCGATCACAAGGGCCAGGGCAATCGGGGTATAGAGGGCCTTGCCCATGCCCCTCACTTCCATCAAGCTGATCTTTTCCACTTTTTCTGACCGGTTATCCGGGGGCAGGGACTCAGGGAGCAGGAGAAGGATGGTGATACAGGTCAGCAGGCAGGACCCGGCGGCAACAAAAAAGGGAAAGGTAAGCGATACCCCTGCCAGGATGCCGGCAAAACCGGGCCCGATTATTACCCCGAGCCCGGCTGCGGCCCCGATCTTGCCCATGGCTCCGCTCCTTGTATCCTCGCCGCTGCTGTCGCTGATGTAGGCCATTGATACCGGCAGCATGGCGCTCGATAATATCCCTGAGCCGACCTGGGCCACGTAAAGCATCCAGATTTCAGTGGCAAAACCGAAGAAAACCATGGCGCTGCCCAGGCCGATCATGCCGATCAGCAAGATCGATTTGCGACCGTACTTGTCGGAAACTTTCCCCCATACCGGGGCAAAAAGTAGTTGCATCAGCCCGAACAGGAACAGCAGGGTCCCGAACTGGGCCCCTCCTCCTCCCATTTCCTCGATGAAAAAAGGCAGGACTGTATAGGCTATCCCGTAGCCGAACATGGCGATGACGATACTGATGAATAAAATGGCGACATTTTTATGGTTCATATCCAATCCCTTTCCCTGCATATATTACTTTGTGTACCCTTACTGAGCTTGATATATAACCGGCTCGTGCTCCCGGCCCGCCAGGCTGCTTGCTGGATCAAGCCAGCTAAATAATGCCTTCCTTTTTGCTCAATCCAGGATTTCTACGATACCTGTTTCTCCGTTCACCCTTAGCTTCTGGCCGTCTTCGAGTTCGGTGGTAATGTTGGCAACCCCGGCCACCGCCGGCAAACCGTACTCCCGCGACACAATCGAGCCGTGGGACATGGTTCCTCCCGTTTCCATAACCAGGGCCCCTATTCGCAAGAAAAGCGGAGTCCAGGCCGGGTTGGTGGCTACCGTGACTAATATATCGCCACTTTCAAGTTTATCCCCTTCGGCAGGATCGGCAAGAATTTTAACTCTGCCCTCGTAAACTCCCGGCGAAACAGCTATACCCCGGTAAGCATTCTCGGCCACCTGGTCCATTACGGCATAGACGCTTTCCCCGGTACTGGTTAGAACCCTGGGAGCAGGACGGTTTAAATCCCTGAAGTACTCAGGCTTTTTCTGCTCCACCAGGGACTTTAGATCGTGGTGGGTGCGAATCTCCTCCCGGGTCAGAAAAAATATGTCCATCTTATCTTCCAGCCGGCCTGCTCCGGCCAGTTCTTCACCGGCTTCAACCATTACTGCCCGGAAGATGCCGAAAGCCTTAGAACCGTAGAACTTGGGCACTTCCCGCAGGCCGAAAAGCTGCCGGTAAGCCCGGAGCATTTTTCCGGCCCGTCGGGCAACCCTCCTGCCGGCTGCCGTTTTCAGTTTTTCTGTGATCCGCTCTATGGCCTCATCCGCTTCCTGCTGCTCCCGGTAAAACCGTTCAATGCGCTGATCATAATCTTTGTTGTCGATATAGAAATTGAGCAGGTCCAGGATATATCCCGGTGCTTCTTCCCAGGTTGCTGTCCCCACATCGAGTTCAAATGAAGACTTGTGGCCATACTTGTTGAGGAAAGCGATCACCTCTTCCTCACCGGGAGCAGCTCTTTTTCTTCTCTCATCGAGATTTTTCGCCGCTTTAAGCAGGTCCATTCCCATCTCCGTAGTTACATTGTAGGGGAGAGCCTTGCCTACTAAATCCAGCTCGGCAGGGTCAAGCTTATATCTTTCCAGGATTTCCTTGGCCCGGTTCATGTAACGAAATGACGCAGCACCGTAAGCAAAACCCATGGTTACCCCCATGAAAGCGGACCCGGTATGATTTTCGATAAATCTAAGCCGCTCTTCAACCGTCTTCAGGTAACGGCTTTGTTCTTCAAGGTTTGCTATCGTATCTTCAGCCATTTTTAGCGCCTTTTCCCTGCCCTTTACAGGGTTGAAAGCACCGTACATAGCCTTGCCCACAGCTTTAAGCATCAGTCCCACCAATCCAGGATGAATCAACTTTCTCAAGTTTGGTTTTTCCCTGTTGCCGGCCATCAATTCGTCCTTGTATTGCTCCGCAACCTGCACCAGTGCCTTTGTCGTCATCGGCTCCCTGTCAAGCGGGTCAACCGATTTTTGTCTTAATCTATTCTGAATCCGCTCTACCTTTAGCAGATCGGTCATGTCGGCAAACATCCTACCGGCCAGGTTATGGAACCACCACAGTTTAAGCTCTTCTTTTTTGGGCCTGCCCTTGCTGAGCCTGGTTACCAGGTCCCTGGTCAGCTCTTCAAAAAGATCGATCCCGAACGGGGTAAAGGGATCCTTGACCGCCTGCCAGGCCATGTTAATGTTGACATAGATCCGCAGGTCATCATCGCCGCGGAACTCGGGGACGGGGAAAAGAGCGGTAATCGGCCTGGTCTGGACCAGGTAAAACCTGCCCCCTTCATAAGCCCACTCGATATCCTGGGGAGAACCAAAGTATTCTTCCACGTCCAGGGCGAGCTTGAGCAGTTCATTTCTTTCCGCTTCATTAAGAGTAACTCCGGTTTGCCTGTGTTCCTCAACACCGGCAAGCTCGCTGCCCCCTTCTTTTCTTACCGTCATTACTTTTTTGACAGCGATATATTCGCTGATCACCCGGCCGCTTTTTTTGTCGATTACCCACTGGTCCGGCTCGACTTCGCCGGAAACAACCGCTTCGCCGAGGCCCCAGGATGAACTGAGCGAGATCTGGTCCCTGCGGCCGTTAACCGGGTTGGCTGTAAACATGATCCCCGATTTTTCCGAGTCAACCAGCTTCTGAACCACCACCCCGTGGGCCAGGTCTTTGCTGCCAATGCCCTGACGGGCCCGGTAAGAAACGGCCCGCTCATTCCACAGGGAAGCCCAGCATTTTTTTACGGCTTCATAAAGCTCCTCTTCCCCCCTGATATTTAAATAGGTGCTGTACTGGCCGGCAAAAGAAGCCCCCGGCAGGTCTTCAGCCGTGGCCGAAGAACGAACGGCCACCTCGGGGCGGCCCAGCGCTTCATAAGCATGGTCGATATCTTCCCTGAGTCTTTCCGAAATTTTGCCCACGGCAAACAGGCTTTTGATCTCCTCCGTGGTTTCCTTAAGAATTTGCGCTCCTTCAGCTGAAACAGCGCGGTCACTGCTTTCATTTGCTCCTTCCGCCAGCCCGGCTAAAAGCTTTTCGATGTGCTTTTCCAGTCCATTGGCCTCAACAAACTCACGGTATGAATCAACCAGCAGCACAAACCCGTCCGGAACAGGCAGGCTGGCCCTAATCATCTCGCCCAGGTTGGCGCCCTTGCCTCCGGCAGCAGGTAAATCTTCACTTCCGACTTCCTTAAGCAGCTTTACAAACCCGACTTCTTCCATGAATATCCGCTCCCTTCCGTGTGCCTTGTGTGACAGGGTGTGGTTCTGTCACATTAAGCATTATTTACCAAACATTTTATTCTTAAACATACCGACCGTAGGTATGTATTGGGGTAAATTTTTTTACTCCATCATCCGGACCCGTTTCATTACCGGACCGCGCAGGTCAATTTTCCCTTCCCTGACCTGTAACATCCTTTCCAGGATTACTTCATAAAAATAGACTTTCCGGTCCAGCCTTTCCAGGAACTCCTCGTAACTGATACCTTGTTTCCGGTCATAGTAGCTGTTTTGCAAGTCATGCAGCGCCCCGGTCAGGCTAAAGCCAATATCAAGCAGAAATTCGGCCATGTCCATAGTTTCAACGGGATCGCCAAACACCCCTTCTTTGACCCCGGCTTCGATCAACCCGGCATAGAGGCCGTTTAACTCCCGCTTCATTGAATTGATGATCATATTCTGCAGCTTCAGGTTTTCATCATTCTGGATTGCTCCCTTAAACTTGGTGCGCCATTCAGATTCCCTGATCTTATATTCATTGAGCGATTCGAAAGCAAGGTTCATTTTTTCCACCGCCGTCAGGCCGGGACGCTCAAAAATCTCCTTTACAATGCCGCCCGCCCGGCGGGTAAATTCGGTGGCGATGGCAATAATTATATCTTCCTTGGACTCGAAGTAGTGGTAAAAAGCGCCCTTGGAAACACCCAGTTCATCGATGATATCCTTGATCGTCGTATTTTCATAGCCTTTCCAATAAAAAAGTTCCAGGGCTGCAGTCATAAACTCATGCTTCCGGTTGTCTTTTCTCAGTGTTTCAGCCATTTTAGCGGCCTCCGTTCTCATAGTAATCCCTGACCACTTAAAATACCGACCGCCGGTATGCTTATATTAACCTGCTTCTGCCCCGCTGTCAACCCCTCTTAATAATCCTCACTGGTATTACTCCTTTAACAGTTTTCCAGGTATGCACTTAAACTTCGCAGTGCTCACACTTTAATAATTATATTGGAGCCAAACTTTGATTGCATATTTTCCAGTAACTTCGTTATTTTTCTCCAATAATCGTGGTTTGGCGAAAAGGCTACTTCCCTGATCTTCCCTAAAAGATGAGGATAATAAAGATCAATAACAGAACTAAATTTTTGCCAGTTTGGATCTGTGACAGTATTCATCTCCATTTTATAAACCCAGATTTCATCAGAACATGGTGCCACCAGCTCAAGTAATGATTCCACATCAGTAATATAAGGGATAACCGGACATATCAAAGTATATGTCTTGATTCCCGCTTCTTTCATCTTTTTAAGAGCATGTATCCTGTCCACCGTGGAGGGAGCGTTCTTTTCAAAACACTTCCTCGTACTTTCGTCTGTGAAAGCCACCGATATGCCGGCTGCCGGTGAAGGCATGGCTTTGAACAGAGCAGTATCACGGGTAATAAGCCCTGCTTTTGTCAACACTGAGGCGGAAAAACCTTGAGCGGCTAAAAGCTGCAGCGCCGTTCTTGTTTGATATAAAACAGCTTCAGATTGCTGGTAGGGATCGCTGTTCATCCCAAGATAGACCACCTGGGGCTCTAAACCTGCAAGTTCACCAGGAAGCCGCTCTTCCAGGTTTGTGTGAATCAACACCGCATTTTCCCAGTCCGTCTCCGCTTGGTTCAAAGCGTAGCAGTAGCAGCACAGGTGCTCGCAGCCAACATAAGGGTCTAACTGGTAGGTAAAACCCTTTAAGCTGCACGGCTCCAGGATGCTGCTTCTCATAAGACTGCTTACCTCCACCTGCTGTCACCCCGCTAAAACATCTATAAGCCGGCACGTGCCCTTAGTATAATCCCTAGAAGTTGCTCTGTGAAGGTAAACAGGAATCAGGCCTTGCAAAAGGTGATAATTCAAGGCCTAATTTCCTGCATGCCTAAAAGAAGGCAGCACAGTTCACAGGCTACACCGGTACCGGTTTATAAAAAACTTTAATCTCTTATCACTTACCCTTCCTCGCTAGCATACGGTTTACAGCATGCCTGTGGGGAACACCGCTTGAGTTGCAATCAAAGATTTCTTCAGTACACCACTCTATTTTCCAGTCGTAGTAAAAGGTAAAAAGCTCGCCCGTCAGCCACACCCTGGCGGTTTCCTCCTGTTCCGGCGCCGGGGAAATGAAGGGTTTCTTGACGAAGACGGAAAACATGTTTAGACTGTCTTTGCGGGTATGCTGTTTGTAATTACGAAATATTTCTTCTCTGCGATCTTCTAGCAGGTAGTGAAGTACTCCTGTGGAAAACAATATGTCGTATTCTGCAGTAAGACGAAACTCATTTACGTCTGCCTGGAAGAGGCTCAGGTGATTTTCTACACCAACATTACGGGCCAGACGGTGAGTCTTTTCCAAGCCCTGTTCCTCCAGGTCAAAGGCAGTCACCCGGTACCCGTTACGAGCGAAAAACACCGCGTTGCGTCCCTCCCCGCAGCCGATATCTAAAAGCCTGTAAGGCTTTACCGGGGGCATGTGCTTGAGAACTTCAAAGCAAGACAATGACGGGCTAATTCCCCAGTATTACTCTTCTCCGGCATAACGTTCTGCAGTGGCCTGCAAAACACCTACTATTTTATTATTTTTGCATTAGCGCTGTATTTGTCTACAATAATGACAGACTATATATTGTTTTAGATATTAATTAAACAAAAATCGGAGGCTCATAATGGAGGCATCTCCCGGTTTATTCCCCAAGTATCTTAACTAAAACCCTTTTTTCTCGCTTGCCATCGAATTCACCATAAAATATCTGCTCCCAGGGACCAAAATCCAACCTGCCCTCGGTCACAGCTACCACAACTTCCCTGCCCATCACCGTGCGTTTAAGATGTGCATCGCCATTATCCTCAGACACGTTGTGTCGATACTGCGAATGAGGTTTCTCCGGCGCCAGTTTCTCCAGCCAAACTTCCATATCATGATGCAGTCCCGCTTCATCATCGTTTATGAAAACACTGGCCGTAATATGCATGGCGTTGCACAACAGCAACCCTTCCTGAATACTGCTCTCTTGAAGGGCCTGCTGGACCTGGGGAGTAATATTGACAAACTCTCTTCTTTCTCTGGTCTGAAACCACAGTTCTTTTTTAAAGGATTTCACGTCTGCTGCACCTCCTTACTTCAAGCAATAACTTGACAACTTTTTAACTTTCTACACAGTTTTGTTAGAAGTTCATCGCCCAGACAGCCAGGCTGGAAAAGACAATCGCCTGGGTAAAGCTTAACAAAGTCCCGATAATAACATATTCAGCAACCAATTGAACTTTGGATTCTTCAAAGCGCAGAATTGATTTTGCTGCCACTAAAAATCCTATCCCCAGAGGTTGCCCGATTATAATAAGGATTAAGATCAACAACCTTTCGAGCTGACCAATCAATTTACCCCCATTTTTTAAACCCTCGACTGGCATATCGTTTTCTTCAAAAATCTCTTTCATGTATCTTCCAATAAAATGCCCGGAACCAAGCACTACTATACTAAAAGTAGCCAGTGTGATTATTGCCTTGTAGCCAATACCCGTAAAAGCAATAATCGGCAAATTTAGTTTTGCAAACAAAACAATCAACAGCAGGCTGGCTATATGAGCTGCTTGATCTACCAACATGACCCTTGCAGAATCTGCGCCTCCTGTTTTAACCTGCTTTATATAATCAATTACAATGTGAAAAACAAACACCAGCAGGGGAAGCAGCCATTCTGTCCAGTTCTGAAGCAATATATAGATTACCAGAGCATGAATGACAGCATGAATGATTAAATAGAAAGGATTACTCTTTTTATTAACCAGGCTATCAGGCTGAAGCAGGAAGTCAGCGATAAAATGAGCTGCAAATAATACCGCAATATATTTTTCCATTTAACCCACCTAACAACAATCGCCCCACAGGGCGAATTTTAGCAATTATCGCCTCATGAGGCGATATTCTATACAACCGAGATATTGACTAAGGTTGTTCCAACCTGCTCCATTTAATCTTTTATTTACTGTTGATTGAACTATACTTAGTTCAGCTGCTATTGTTTTCTGCTTAACTCCAAGCAAAGCGGAAACAATTGCTTCTGCCTGCTTTTCAGTCCAGCGATTGGAAATCTCTTCAAGTAATAATATAGTGTCTGGCAATAAGGAATAAGAACTTTCTTTATTTTGGATTAAAGTATCAGGCAGTTTCATAACCAGTCGTCTTGATTTATCCATTTCAGCTAAAGCCCTGCCTGAGAGAGTGAAAGCTTCTCCTGTTGATTCGGATATGCGTTCCGGATTAACAGCACTTTCATCTATTTTACCCCAGGCCAAAGCAATACGGGTATCAGCATTTAAGCCTTTAACCGCTTTTACCAAGGCTTTAAAATAAAGTACCGCTCTAATAGACAAATGCTCATGTCCCATAAGCACCTGCCAACTATCACCGCTAAAAATGTCTGGTAGTCCAATCATCGCACCAGGATATACTTGGCCAAAACTTGCCTGCCCCTCTTTGATGCTCTGAATAACCATTTTAAGATTAACGGGATCAAGCTTAGCTGATTTTACTATATCGCCTGTCAGAACTGCATAGATACCGCCTTTATTCTCTATTATCATCAAAGCATCCCCCTATCGCTATCCCTTTACAGCAACAGTAATAAATAAGTAATTTCTTAAAATAAGCAAAAAATCCTTCTTCAATCCTAAAGATGGCCAGGGCTAGTATCGTTCCCGAGCTGCTCATCAACCAGCAGGGCAAATACATCAGGACAGGCGTAACGCCCGCATACATCGAAATCAAAGCAGGCTTCGATAACGGCAGCCAGGTCAAGGTCGGCAACCAGGACGCTGTTTTCCCTTTTCAACTCATTTCCACTCTGAAGGTTGATCAGCAGGGGCAATAGTTCATTTTTCAATGTCACATCATCCGTTTTATTTTACTGATTGCGGATCCCACTGCCTGCCAGAATTGCGATTAAAAAGCTAAATCAGACCTAAAATAATAACTCTATTTCATGAAGATGGCATAACTTGATAGCTTAATGCACAGTGTTGATAGGCTGCATTTTTGATTACCTCTTGTCAATTCTGTAAAATCGTCATGTCCAGAATTGAATCTGAAATAGGCAACTACATCAAGTTTACTGCCCAATCAACGGCTCACATATCAACCCCGTTGACTTTAAATTATTTCAAGCCCGATAGCAGTGCAGCCGTATGTATTACAGGCACTTTCCTCTACAGAGCAGGCAGTAACTGCTACAAGTAGGTCGGTTTCCGCTTGCAATACTATATAATCGCCCGCCTTGGAAAGCGGTGTTTTAACTTCAACCCGACCATCAACATTTATCCTGGCATTCATAAATATGTTAAATGGCGTCACAACATCTTTCTCTTCCAGGCCATACTTGTTTAAAACACTGATGAAGCTTGTAAAACAATTGGCATGCTCCCCTTCAATTACATACTGCGCCCTGTACATCTCCGGACTGCAAGGCGGATGCAGCAGATCATGCGCACCCACAGTATCTTCAACAATCAACAATAAAGGATTATACCTGTTTGAGAAAAGAGAATCACCTTTGCCGATATAAAGTGATCCATTGTTATCTATAGTAGCCCCGGTAGATAAAATTTCTTTATAGTCACTTGACCGGTAAGCCAGCAAATCGGCAACCTGCCCTCCTTCCAAATCAATTACTTTTAATAGCTGTCCCCTTTTCAACTTAAGGGCAACACCTTCCCTTGGCGAAACAGTTATTTTTTGAACCATATCAGCTGCCCACTACCAGGTATAGATCTTTTGAACTAAACATAAAAGAATTGACAAAACTACTACCAGTGATGCTTAAAAAAGAGATAGTCAAGCGGCGCGATTTAAAGTTATATGATTTTGCTTAACTGCTATGCGGATAAACTTCCTCAGTCGTTCTTCAGTAAAATAACTACGGGACATCGACTCCGGTTCATTCCTGCGTGAGCTTTCAGGAGATTGCAAATAAAGATCAGCCGAAATAGATTCAGGTTCTGAAGTATAACTTACGTGTGCTTGTCACCCAGAAAGGTTTTACAGTCCTAATCACTTTGATATATTATTCCCTGCGTTACTGTGAACCCATGCCCTTCTCTCTTACGGGGCGTACACTTTTACTGTATCAACCCTGGTAAAGGCTTGGTCTGTAGTGGCAATCGTATCAATACCATTGTTTATCATAACAGCAAGATGAATAAAATCACATGGCGACAAGCCTGCAGCCGATTCAGATTCAGCAAAATACCTGGCCTGATTCACATCCCGGTGGGTAACAGGCAGAACATTACCACTCATTATTGTCGAAAAAAGATCAAAAACCAGAAAACCCATATCAATCTGGCTTATATGATAGTAGCGATAAAGAATTTCCTGGAATACTTCGGTATCAGTATACGCTTCCAAATCACCGGACGCTACCGCACTCAGAATCTTAACACACCCGTCTTTTAGGGGGTGCTCTTTACCTGCGGCATATATTGGTATATTTGTATCGATAAATATATTCATCAACCTGGTTTATACTCCTCTTCAATTTCCTTCTTCATCTTATCCCAGGCTGTCACAGGCGCCTTAAGCTCAGCAAGCTTACTCACTGCTGCCAGTTTTTCTTCAGCAGAAACAGCGCAATAATTGTCTATTGCCTCTCGCACTATTCCGCCAACTGAAGTATTCTTTTTCACCGCTTCATCCTTTAGCATTTGTAATTTTTCAGGATGAATTCGAATCTCAAGCCTAGCGTCTAAGCGATTTTCAGTCATAAATACCATCCTTACGTAATTTTTATACGCAAATTATACCGTAAGGCAAAACTACAATCAAGCTCTCATTTTAATATTGTACCTTCAACTCCCACCACTTTTTCCTGGTGTTTTGCTTAAAAGTGGACTGTTTTTATTGTAGCATTTATAATTTAGAAAAGTATCAAACCATTGGGCCGCTTATAATTACTAAAAACACTCTAGCTACCAGGGGAGTTATTATGAAAGGAGAGTAACAATGAAAATTGAACTGAATAAAACAGCTCCAGATTTCACTATTTTGGATTGGCAGGAAAAGGAATTTACTCTTTCCAGTTACCGGGGTCAAAAAAATATATTTTTAGTCTTTAACCGGGGTTTTGTTTGACCTTATTGCCGAAAGCATATGGTGCAGTTGCGTCAAGCTTACTCATTATTTCAAGAAAGAGAGACAATTGTTGTTGCAGTAGGGCCCGAGGAAAAAGAGGCCTTTGCTAAGTACTGGAAAGATAATCACATGCCTTTTATTGGCATTCCAGATCCTGAGCATAAAGTAGCAGATTTATATGGGCAAAAAGTCAGTATGGTTAAACTTGGCCGTATGCCGGCACAAATGATCATTGATAAACAAGGCATTTTACGCTATGTGTATTACGGAAACTCAATGAAGGATATCCCGAGTAATGAAGAAATAATAAGGCAACTATAGCCCTATGCTTTCAACGCAAAAGAACTGTCACCCTGTGTTTTGTTACTGTGGGCTGCGAAGCATTAACCACATAGGCAGATCAAGTTTTGGCAAATTGATTTTTTCAAGCACAGTAAAGCCATGCTTTTCGTAAAAACGTAGATTCTCTTCTTTTTCCGTTTCCAGGTATAAAGTAAGACCTTGATTATCACATTCTTGCTTAATTGTATCCATGAGTTTGCTTCCAAAACCTTTATCCTGGCTCGATGAAAAAACTCCAATAATTGCTAAGTATGTGTAGACCTTGTTTCTCATCAGCTTTTTACGCTTATGGCCGGTTTGCTTGGAAACGATGGCAAGATTTTGTACGGCTTGCCTACCCATCTTCATTCCGTAAAAAAGAGCCCCACTGCGCAGCATGCCCCATATGCTCATGTCAGCATACTTGCCCGGAACCCAAACAGCTACTCCCTCTGCTGACGGAGATGTTGCGCAGGCTTTTCCAAACTTCATACCATATAGCAAAGGACAGGTAAAAAATGCGGTCAAGGTCTGATTCTTATCAGGATCACCTTTAAAAACCTCCTCCCACAGGGGGTCATTACTAAAAGCATCTTTTAAGGTTTCGACGGCTTTGGGTATATCCTCTCTTGTAAGGCTGTAAAGGGTAGAGCCACTCATTCAATCAATCCTCCCGGACCCCTTCTTTTCAGCTGTGCCGGAAACCGCACTATTCTTCCTCTTCCCGGTCCCGCTCATCTGCCTGTTCTTCTATAGCCTTGTCTTCTGCGGCTTCCCTGCCGAGCTGCTTCATTTTCTGGAAATTTTCGCGAAGGAATTGCTCAACCCTGTAGTTGATGGTTTTTTCTTCGAAGGTGCCGTCTTCCTGACGCCTGCCGGCCTTCATACCCGTTAACAGCTCAATGCCTTCTTCAACCGTGCTGACGGAATAGATGTGGAACTTGCCTTCGCGGGCCGCTTCGACTACATTTTCTTTTAGCATCAAGTTTTTCTCGTTGCTCTTGGGGATAATCACGCCCTGGTTCCCGGTCAGGCCCCTGGCCTTGCAAAGATCGAAAAAGCCTTCAACTTTCTCGTTTACGCCCCCGATGGCCTGGACTTCGCCCATTTGATTGACTGAACCGGTTACAGCCAGGTTCTGTTTCAGCGGCACATCAGCCAGTGATGATAACAAGGTATAAAGTTCTGTGCTAGAAGCGCTGTCGCCTTCGACCTCGGAGTAGCTTTGTTCAAAAACAAGCCGGGCCGAGAGGGTTAGCGGCATCTCCCTGGCATACATGTTTGTCAGGTAGCCGTTCAGGATCATGACTCCCTTGGTGTGCAGGCGGCCTCCGAGGCGGGCTTCCCTTTCGATGTCGATTATCCCGCCCCTTCCCAGGCCAAGGCTGCAGGTAATCCGGGTCGGCTTGCCAAAGGAGTAATCACCCATCTGCATTACCGAAAGGCCGTTGATCTGGCCCACCTTTTCTCCTTCTGTGTCGATGAACAGGAAATCCCTTTCAATCGCTTCCTGGAGCTTTTTCTGAACCAGGTTGGATCGGTAAATCTTAGACTCTATGGCCTGGGTGATATGTTCATCGCGGACACACTCTTCATTATTGCTCTCAGCATAATAACAGGCTTCCCTGACGATATCCGCTATTTCCGAAAATCGAGTGGAGAGTTTAAGCTGGTCTTCGGCCAGCCGCGAACCATACTCCACAATTTTAGCCGTAGCGCTGTTGTCGAGGTGCTTTATGTTTTCCTTCTGGCAGAATGATTCGAGAAAACCGTAATAACTGCGGATGTTTTCTTCAGTGCGGGACATAATGGTGTCAAAATCCGCCTTAACTTTGAACAGTTCCCTGAATTCTATGTCCAGGTTGTAAAGCAGGTGATAAAACAAGGGCGAGCCGATAATAACCACTTTTACGTTGAGGTCCACCGGTTCGGGCCGCAGTGTTTTGGTGGCCATGAACCCAAGTTTTTCACCCGGTTCTTCAATTTCCAACTGGTTGCTCTTGATGACCCGCTTCAAGCTTTCCCAGGTAAAGGGGTTTTTCAGAAGCTCTTCCACTTTGACCACGAAAAAGCCACCGTTAGCTTCGTGCAGCGAACCACCGCGGACCATGGTGAAGTCGGTAACCAGGCCGCCAAACTGGGTCTCTTTCTCGATCCGGCCGAATATGTTGTTGTAAGTGGGGTTTAACTCCCGCACCACCGGCGCCCCTTCAAGATCGGAGTTGTCGACGATGACATTGACCTGGTATTTCTTGAAACTCGATTCCTGGTCAAAAGGCATGGGAAAAGGCATCGCCTGTTGCTGCTGCTGTTGATCCTGCCGGAACAGATGGATGTTTTCCATCATGTCTTCCTGCATTTCCTTGAGGTAATTAATTACCTTGGATGAATTTTTAAACTTTTCCAGGAGCTCCTGGAAAAGGTGCTCAACGGCGAAAAGCGCTACCTTGCGGTCTATTTCTTCAATCTCTTCCGCCATCTTCTTGTCCAGGTTTCTCGCTTCCCTGACGGTACTTTTCAGTTCCTCTTCCAGCTCACTTTTCTTTTCAAAAATCTTTTTCCGCTCATCTTCGGAAAGAGCCTGCAGATCTTGATCCTGGAGCGGTTGTCCGTCCTTATGAGGCACTAAAAGAAATCCACCGGGAGTGCTCTGGATCACAAATCCGCTTTCGGTGGCTTTCTGGTTCAGTTGATTAAATAATTCCTGCTTCTTTTCGTTGTATTGCTTGGATATATTATCTTTCTGGGCAATATATTCATCGCTCTCTAAAGCCCGCGGAATTTCATGGCGGGCTGTATCCACCAGTTTTTTAATGTCTTTGGCCAGCGCTGAACCCTGTCCCGGCGGCAGGACAAGGTTGTGTGGGTGATAGGGGTTCTTGAAGTTGTTGACGTAGCACAGGTCGGACGGTGTGGGGGCACCTGCAGCAATTTTATCAATGTGGTTCTTAACTGCCGTCTCTTTCCCGGTCCCGGGCATCCCCGAAGCGTAAATGTTAAAACCCTGGCTCTTTATACTTAAACCAAACTCCAGGGCCTGGAGGGCCCGGTCCTGTCCGACAATGGTATCTTCGGTCTCATCTTTACCATAATCAGCGGGAATCTCTTCTCCCGGCCTATAAACCAATCTCAAATTTTCTGCGGGCACCTTCATATCTGCCATTAATACCTGCCTCCTTATGGTATATTGCCCAATTCGGTAGTAGATATGCTAATCATATCAAAGAAGGCGATGTCAAGTCAAAAAACTGCCGCTACAAGCCTTTCTACCGGTGCCCAGGTTATCCTGCCACTTTCAGTGATCCACCCCGCAAAATATTTATAAACCAGGGAAGAGAAAAAAAGATAGGGAAGAGGCAATTTTCTTCCGTCAAAAAATGCCTCCTTCTTATCTTTGACATCACTTTTTCCTGCCCCGGTTATAACAGGTTCACGTAAAGCATCAGCCATGCTATCCCCAGGCTGCTCAGGGCAAGGACAGTGTAATGAATCCGTGCTCCCGCGGTCCAGTATTTCTTGATCCAGGCCAGGATTGTAAAGACAAACATGGCTGCCGCCGCTGCAGCTATAATATAGGGCAGGGTTAAAACAGTTTCCAGGCCGGCCGGTTCCTCCAGGAAGATCCGGGGCACGCCAAAAGCAGGGTCAATGTCCGCCACTATGCCCACCAGGCCGGCGAAAAAGATCAGCAAAAACAGCCCGTAAATAGCAGTAACCAGGCGGGCCGCCAGGGCAGGTTTCGGTGCGCTGCGCTTTTCTTTCCGGATCACCCGTCCGGCTGAAGCATAAATCCAGCCGGCAATCGCTGTTAACACCAGGAGCAGGTTGCTTCCAGCCAAAAGGCCTGCTGTTATCCCGCTTCCATACCACGGGGCCCTGGTATAGGTAAAAACCGGCCCTTCGGCGCACATCATCATCCTGCCTGCGCTGTCTTCGACAAACACGATTTTCTTGGCCAGATCGGTCCCCTGGTCATAGCGCCTTTCGTAAACCCCCGGTTCTACTTCGACAAAATGCTGGTTGTAACCGAGCAGGTTAACGAGCAGGTAACCATCCTGGTCTACATCGACCCTGGCTCCCGACAGGAGGCCAAACAGCTTTTCCATCGAGGTAAAGTTGGCCCGGTTAGGGTGATATTCTCCCATAAAAGCTGCAGCCCGTTCTCTGCTACCTTCAGGGGGAACAAGTTCATCTGCTTCATGGGCCGGGTAATAGCGGTCCATAAAAGCGGTGAACAAAAATTCCCTTTCCCAACCAAGCCCGCCGCTGTAAGAGATAAAGAGGCCGACATTTTCTTCAGGAACCAGGTAGCAGCCGGTAGCAAATAAAAAAGTATTGCCCCCGTGATTGATTACCCGCCTGCTGTTAATACTCTGCTCGATAAAACCAAAAGTCATCCCGTCCTGCTGAGGGTGCTGGCTAAATTGCCGGCTGTGCATCTCCCGGGCAGTGGATTCTTCCAGGATGCGTGCTTCCTCGTAACGGCCTTCCTGCAAATGGGCAATCATGAAATTGGCCATGTCTTCGGCGGTGCTGCTCATGCTGCCGGCAGGCAGGGCGCTGATATATTCGAAGCTGCCCTGATAGTATGTACCGTTGAAAAAGTTATAGCCTTCAGCCATGTAGGGTTCCAGGTCATCCGGCAGCGGCTGCCGGAAAGTGCTGCGTTCCATTTCCAGCGGTTCATATATATTTCTATCCACGTATTCATCAAAAGATATTCCGGATACCCGTTCTACGATGTAACCGGCCAGGGTGGTGCCGTAGTTGGAATAAGCCATCACCTCACCGGGAGGGAAAACCCGGGCCGGAATACTATTTTTAAGGTAGCTTTCCAGGGATTCCATCTCTTCGGGGTCGAGAACAAAAAGGCCTTCACCCCTGTCTTCAAACCCGGGAGTATGTGTTAATAGGTGGCGCATAGTCACCGGGCCGGGGTCTCCGAAATCACCCCGCCCGTAAAGCCGGTCCGGAATTTTAAAGTCGAGATATTCATTGACATCGGCATCAAGATCGATCACGTCCTGCTCAACCAGTTGCATCACCGCCGTCCAGGTTAAAAGCTTTGAAGTTGAGCCAGGCCGGAAAAGGGTTTCTGCCGGATCAACGGGGATCCGGTTTTCCCGGTCGGCATAACCGTAACCCTTGCTCAGGATTATTTCCCCATCCTGGACTACAGCCAGGGTGACACCAACAATATTATTATCATCCATCTGGCTGTAGATAACCCCGTCCATGAAAGCTTCAAGTTTTGCGGGATCATCTGCCAGTGAGGCCGCAGCTTCTGTGCTGTTTACAAGCAGTAAAATAAACGGAAGCAGGGCCATCAAAAAAAAAGTTTTTAATAAAATCTTCATTAAAAATTCTCCTTCTCCGGTTTAACCCGGGTATATTCTGTCATATTATAACCCGATTTTTAACTTTATAGTAGCTTCCGTAAAAATATTTTCAACTTTGGGTATGTATTAATCAGGAAATGTGGACAACAAAACTTATCCGATATATTATTTAATCAAAGGAGTGATTACATTGAGCGACAATGCCAAGCTCGGGATTATTTTGATTATTGCAGGTGTAGTACTGTTACTCAGCCAGATCGGCCTTTTCCCGGATCTGTCAATACTTTATTTAATCTCACTGATTTTCTTTGCTATTTATGCTTACAGAGGAGGTGCAAAATATTACGGCAATATTGGTTTCCTAATTCCAGCAACTGTCATCCTGGCAGTCGCAATTTACGCCTCCTATGCCAATTTACATCCGGCTTACTTTTTTATTGGGTTGGGTTTGAGCTTCTTGGCTATATTTGTTATTCATACCTTCTGGTTCAGGGAAATGGATCGGGGAGAACGTTACTGGCCTGTTTTCCCTGCGGCGGGTTTGCTATTGTTTTCAACTATTGTTGTGCTGCCGGAAAGGCGGCTCGCGCTTTTCAGTTTCTTGAACTATCTCTGGATTATTGGCCTGATCGGGTTAGGGGCATGGTTGATTTACAAAAGCACTCGGAAATGATAGGAACAAAGGAAAGTCATCACAGGCCACTTCGGCGGGTTCCCCGGCACAGGCCCTTTTAATCAGCGCGTGTGCTTGTGAAAGCCGCTTACCAGGGCCTGCTGCGGCAGCTTTTCGAGCAGCTCCTTGGATATCTTTCCTGGGGGCCAAGCATGTAGTTCCGTGTGGACGCAGTTATTTAAGGTAAGGAAAGGAAAATAATATGAAGCGACTTCATCTAAAAATTTATGGCCTGGTCCAGGGTGTATATTTCAGATCAACCGCCCGGGACAAAGCTCGTGAGCTGGGGTTGTCCGGCTGGGTGAAAAACATGCCTGACGGGACAGTGGAAACAGTTGCAGAAGGAGAAGAAAAAAAATTACATGAATACAAAAAGTGGTGTAAAAAAGGCCCCCCTTCGGCCCGGGTCGAGACAGTTCAGGAAAAATGGGAAGAACCCACAGGCGAATTTAAGGGGTTTGGTATTAAATAATGAGCGAGGGCCAGGTCATTAATAATTGCTTTTCTCACTTATCTTACGAATCCCTTTCAGAGTTACTTTTGCTCTTGCCCTGGTAGTTTTCTTTTTTTTAGTAACGCAGATCGGTTGTTCAGATGAGTTAAGCTTTAACTTTATTGTTGCTTGCAGCGTATTCTCATCCCTCCGGTTCTGGTGGTGAAATAATTGCCGGGTAAATCTAACGATCAACCATGCTTTTCACCTCGATAATGCATTTGCAATTCCTTACCACTTCCATCCTGCTTGCCTGTAAATGCTTATTAGCTTATCACCGCAAATATTTGCTTTGGGATGCTGCTAAGGAGCCGCGCGGTATTAGTATCACACCTATTCGATAAATCACCAAAAACCCGATTGACATCTTCCCTCATACCTCGGTATCAACAATCTCTCTTTGACATCAAAGCTAACAACAGGAGCTAGGATGAAGAACTTTGCAAAATATTAAAGCCCAATGCCTGGACAACTAAAAAACGTTTTGAAGTATTACTGGATGTGCATAAGGCTGGCACACCAGCTGTAGTTTGGTTAACACCGATAAAAGAGCCCTGTCTTTTATATGACAGGGCTCTAGTAAATTGAGGGGGAACCCGCAATTAATCCACGACATCCATGATTTTACCACAGCAGATAGGGATTACCTCACCTGCTTTTAGATTTATCAACTTATTACAGGTTTTACAATAAACGCTTTCATCCCGGTCTACTCTCACTTCGGTAAAAGAGCTATCCTGCGGGTTAACCCCTTCAATATAAAAAGAAGCGCTCTTATTGCCTTTTTCGGGGATATACTCTCCTACCGGTACCAATTTTCCGCTGTCTCCAACACAATCGATCAAAATTTTCCACAGGGCAGTAAGCTTGGCTTTCTCATCATCATTTTCAGGAGCTAAGGACACCTGGCTTTTTACAATATCAATCTTAATAGCTGCTCACTCCTTTCATTTAATATATATTAAACTGCCTGGATAAAAACGGGCTGTTACTCAAACAGCTGGTATTTATAATTTTATCATAATATTATAGTCATAACAATTATTACTTTATGCAAAATTAAATCGCTTCTCCAGTGGTAATGGAGCCAGTATCCTGCTTATGACCGATCCTGATCCTGGGAGTAATCATGTTCTGGGTCGGCCCAGGGAAAATACATTGGATTTGCTCCGGATTTATAAAATTGAAAAGATGATTAAAGTATACTTTAAAAAAGAAAAAAGTAAGTGCCCAGGCTGGCAAGCTAGCCTGGTCAGTTACCAAATATTTAAGGCGTTCTCCAAGATTTTTTTAGCTTTGTGTATAAACATTTTTCGGTTAGAATAAATAAAAGGGAAATGATCATGGATTCCTATAAACAATAGAGGTAGGACTGTGAGAGAACCAGGGAAGACAATGCAATAATGCTGGATGAGTCTGAAAAATGGCTTTCGTGTAGAAGATGAGTAATTTTTCTCCCGGGTATCAACATTTATAAAGAGAAAGATCAGCAAAATATTTGAGCGAGAATAATGTTAATGCTATCGCTGACAGACGGGCTGGAAGATGCAATGGTAAAAATAAGCCGACAATTACTACTTTTATTGGCAGTTGTGTTCTTATTTGTTCTGGCTATTTTTATGTTAACCGAGCCTGAAATATATGATGTGTTATTATTTCCGGATATGTTTTTTCCTTTTAGTTTTTCTGCTCATTCTTACAGCCGCATCCTGATATTTGGCTTTGCCCTGTCCGGGGCCCTGGGTTTGTTTTTTGGATTAACCCGGTCGGATTTTAAAGAGCAATTGCTTGGTTTTCTAGTCATAATCAGTGCTTTTGGTCTAACTCTTGCCAATGATTTTATAACCCTCTATTTATTCTGGGAATTGGTAACGATATCGTCATCTGCATTAATCTTGCTTCATGCGAAAACCTCAAAATGGGTTTTTAACAGGGGTATGCGTTTTTTAATGATGCATTTACTGGGAGGTTTGCTGGTGCTATTTGGCATACTCCTGCATTATGCTGAGGCTGGTTCTATTGCCCTGGAGTTGCCCCAGAGTGGCATGATCTTTTTTATACTTGGTTTTGGCATTAAAACAGCTTTTATACCGTTCCACCTCTGGATAGCCTGGGGCTATCCTGCAGCTTCGATCTATTCTGCAGTTATTCTTGTCAGCTTAACTACAAAAATTGGAGTATACGCTATTGCCAGGGTTCTGCCCCTGTTAGATTTTCTAATCTATATGGGGGTTGCTATGGCGTTTTTAGGCGCAGGGTGTGCAATGATGCAAACAAAAATGAGAGAGCTGTTATCATATAGTATAATAAGCCAGGTGGGATATATGGTGGCAGGGGTAGCTGTTGGATCGACTCTTGCAGTTGATGGTGCTCTGCTCCATGCTGTTAACCATATGATATATAAAGCACTTCTTTTTATGTGTGCCGCACTTGTAATCTATGCTACAGGTGTCGAAGAGTTGTCAAATGCAAAAAAGGCGAATCTTCATCAGGCCCAATTACAAAAACCTGTTTGGAAAATATTGCCTGTTGCTTCGGCAGGAGCAGTAATTGCATCTCTATCGGTAGTAGGTATTCCACCAATGAGCGGTTACGTAAGCAAAACCTTGTTAAGAGCAGCCCTGTATGATCATGAATTTATGCCAGTAGCGCTGTCGATTGCCGGTGTTGGAACCGCCATTACTTTTTGTAAATTTATCTATCTGGGTTTCTTAAGAAATCATGTTTCTAATGTTAGAAAGCCCTCCTTTTTTATGAATTTTGCTATTGTCTTAGCCTCTGCAGTCTCTATAATTCTGGGCATATACCCCCAGGTACTGGCTCCTCTCCTGCCCCATGGAGCATCACTTGCTGTTTACTCAGTAACCGGACTGATGAATGCTGTTAATAATGTTATAATCGGTGTTTTGCTATATGCACTCACAAATAAATTTCTCGAGAGAGCGATTCCCTATATTAGTCGCTTGAGCATTGAAAGTTTATTTTTAAATCCGTTGATAAATCAATCTTACAGGGTTTTCAAATTAATTGGAAAACGGGAATTGGGTTTTGAACGAAACTTGGGAAACGATCAGATGATTACAGTTGTATTGCTGTTAATACTCTTTATCATCTTATTCTTGGGGAGTTGAAGATTATTTCAGCATAGCCACAAAGGATTATAGTGTGTTAACAAAGAACACCTTATCGCAACAAACCGGAATATAGCTCATTCTCATTAATGAGGATGTTTTATAAGGTTGGATTGTAGGTGGAGCAAATTGGTAAATATTTACCTGATCAGACATGGGGAAACTAAGTGGAATCGAGAAAAGGTTTTCAGGGGTCAAATGGATATTCCCTTGAACGAGTTCGGTCGCCTTCAGGCTGAGAAACTTTCAGAAACATTAAAAATGCAGAAACTAAAGAACCCTGTATTTATTTCCAGCCCTTTAAAACGAGCACGTGAAACGGCGGAAATAGCCACCAATTTATTTGCAAAAGCTGAAATCAATATTAATGATGCCTTTATAGATATTAGCTTTGGTCAATGGGAAGGTTTGCCCCTGCACGAAATCGAAAGTGATTACCCGGATTTATACCAGACGTGGGTTCAAAATCCTGAAAAGGTGGACTTTCCAAATGGAGAAAACATTAAAGTAGTTGCTGATCGGGCTGAAGAAGGTATTTACCAGGCTGTTCATGCCAACCCAGAAAGTGAACTGGTTATTGTCGCTCACAGAGTTATTAATAAAGCTTTGCTCTGTCGTCTTCTTGGTATGGAACTGAAAGCCTTTTGGAAATTACGCCAGGATACTGCCTGCCTTAATGAACTTTATTTCGATAAGGATGATTTCATCCTGGTCAGGCTAAACGACACATGCCATCTAAAATCCCTTGAAACAGATATAATAGATTTCTAATTTAAGGCAGGATGTACCTTGCGCAAATACGACATGCTTTATATATTGAGCATGAGACACTCTGGGGGATTTTAATCCATCACTCAGTTGAGCATTATTGGCCATGAACATTTTCTATTTTGCTTTCCAGAGCTTTGGATATTTTATAAGCTAGCAGTAAAGATAAATTATTTTCCCCTTTTCGATATGACCGATTGTCTCTCTTCGTAGTCCTACATTATTGGCTAGCTGTTCCTGGGTTAAATCATGCTTTGCCCGCAGCTCTTTTATGCGGGTTATAAAGCTAACCTTCACTGCATATCCCCTCTTTTCTCATAGATGCTTTGAAACTGGATAAGGCTAATATTGATTTACTTATCCAGGAAGATTTAAAACAGCAACAAAATGAATTTGAAGAATGGGTTAATACTCCTATTAAATGGCATATGATCATTAGATGGATGTCAGCTGTTTATGGTGAAAAAGACATTCCTGGAAATATTAAAACTGAAGATGAAGCTAGTGAATATGCTGCAGGAGTAGTTAAAGAATTAAAAAAAATAGTCTGGCTGGTTTTATCGAGGAGGGTTAATTATCATATTGATAAGGATAGAAATATCAAGTCAAGGAATATAGAAACTATTGATTGCTCTTGGTTGCCAGGTGCGAGATTAAAGTGATCAGAATTAGATGTTTATATCATCATACTTGGCAGGAAATTTTAAACATTTGGAGAAATGTTATTTTAACACCACGAGTTAGTCCGCATATTAAGCTACAGTGAAAATATTAATCATAAAGCCATTTGGCAGGTGAGATGTGTTAATGCATAACTTACAGATCACTTATGAAAAATTATTAGAAACAATACAAGAGGGTATCTGGGTTATTGATGCTGACTCAAATACAACTTTTGTCAATCCTAAAATGGCTGAAATTCTAGGCTATGAGGCAGAGGAAATGATAGGTAGACATCTTTTTGAATTTTTGGATGAAGAAGAAATTCAGGATATAGAAAGAAAGGTAGAAAGTAGAAAATCAGGTATAGTTGAATCGCATGAAAGTAGACTGAAGCATAAAGATGGTCATGTTGTTTATGTTGAGATAAAGAGTAATCCTATTACTGATGATGAAGGGAATTATAATGGGGCAATAGCTACGGGCAATAATGACAGGGTAGAATATAGAATAAAGAAGAAAGATGGTAGTTATAACTGGGTTGAAACCATAGGAAATATTATTTTCGCAGATGACAAAGTCATTGGTGCAATTTTTACTGTTCGTGATATATCTAATCGCAAACAGGCAGAGTATGAGTTGCAAGAGCAGAAAAATCTTTTAAATAGTATGTTCCAAAGCATTCAGGATGGTATTAGTATCCTTAACGCTGATTTAACCATTAGAGAAGTTAATCATACAATGGAAAAATGGTTTGCGCATAAAGGATCTTTCATCGGCAAAAAGTGTTATGAAGTTTATCATGATCGTTCAGAGCCTTGCGAACTTTGTCCTTCAATCAAAGCTCTTGAAAAGAAAACAGTATGCTCTGAAATAGTTCCATTAATGGGAGAGGGTACACAAGTAGGATGGATAGAGCTTTATGCGTACCCTTTGATAGACGAGACTTCAGGAAATATTAATGGAGTAGTTGAGTTTGCGCGTGATATTTCAGAGCGTAAACAGGCAGAGGAAAAAATTCGCTACATGAGTTATCATGACCAGCTGACCGAGCTCTACAACCGCAATTACTTCGAATACATTAAAGAAGAGTTAAAAGAAATCCCTCTGGTCAGCGTAATCATGACCGATGTTAACGGCTTAAAATTAATTAACGATACTTATGGCCACGGAGTGGGTGATGAATTGCTTAAGGAATATGCGGAACTGCTAATTAATTCTTTTAAACAAAGCGACCTCTGCTTCAGATGGGGTGGTGATGAGTTTGTTGTCATATTAAAGAACACTGGGGAAGCTGAAAGTTGGGAGCTTTGCAACAGGTTGATCAAGCACTGCGGTAAAACTTTTATTAAGGATATTCCTCTTTCAGTTTCTGTCGGAATCTCGTCGAAGTTTAGGGGGAAGGATGTTGTTAAAGCAATCAAAGAAGCCGAAGATATGATGTACAAAAATAAGCTTAAAGCGAGCAAGAGTAATAAAAGCGTGATTATGAAGACCCTTCTGATGACCTTATCGGAAAAGAGTTTTGAAACTAAGGAGCACATTAAACGGATGAGCTTACTTGCCAGGCATTTTGGCGAAAGGCTGTGTTTGCCTCCTTCAGAGCTATCAAGGCTTGATACACTGGCTATGCTTCACGATGTCGGTAATATTAATATTGACGGACATATTCTTTTGAAAGAGACTGCTCTTAGTGACGAAGAGTGGGAAGAGATCAAAAAACATCCAGAAGTGGGTTACCGCATTACTCGCACAACAGAAGAATTTGCCTATATAGCAGAAGAGATCCTACATCATCATGAAAGATGGGACGGAAATGGTTATCCCCAAGGTCTGGAAGGTGAGAATATCCCTTACTTAGCAAGGGTGTTAAACATAATCGATAGTTATGATGTTAAGAGTAATGGTCGCCCCTATAAAAGGAAAATGACTCGTAAGGAGATTATTGAGGAAATTAAGAGATGCTCGGGCAAGCAGTTTGATCCAGTCTTAGCAGAGGAATTTATTTTATTTTTGAAGGATGGAGATTTTGATATAGCTAAAGAATAGTTTTTAAAAACAAAATTTAGTTGGTATTTTAATATGAAAAAATCAGGTAATTTTTATTCACTTGTAAAATATCTTTATAAAAAAGATAAGCTTAAATGTGTTATCAGCCCTTATAAAGAAACAAGATAGGGCACAGTGTTTAACTGTGTGCAATGTAGGCCCTTAATCCTGAAGTGCTGCACATTTTTGGCAAGACTTTTTTGAGCGATCCCGCAAACGCCGATGTACACTATGTTTATAAGGGGTCATTTTGAAATCCAACTTTTATGGTACCGGCTTGTC
>LKMJ01000807.1_pt1 | contig 25846 bp, 26 predicted proteins | sample 643391 | NCBI WGS metagenome assembly LKMJ01 (sample SAMN04112250, study PRJNA286221) | soda lake metagenome | biome: soda lake; feature: Kulunda Steppe; material: water; isolation source: sample PL-Br10 brine of Picturesque Lake | place: Russia: Kulunda steppe | collected 2010-07 | reverse complement strand
CTGTCGGCTATCTGTTTGTCTCCTTTCTCTTTCCCGAATCGACTCCCGGCATGGAGACGACTGCGATCAGACTGCTGGTCACCTTCGTTGCGTTGATCGCGACGAGTGTGCTCGTCTGGTCTGTCGTCTTCGCTGATAGTCTTCGCGAGGCGACGTGAGGAGAGAAACACAAAAGAGTGGGCCACCGCGAACTGTGGTATGGGTAACGAGGAACGCGATTCTGCGGGCGAGCAGTCTTCGTCGCCAGCTGTTCCAAACGACAGACAGGCAGATGCCGGTGACGACAGCTCCCACAGCTCACAGACTGACCAACCAGGCGTGCTCGGTGCATTGGCAAAGCAAGAGGGCTGGAGCGTCGAGGGAGAGGCCGCACGGGTACATTATAGTGGCGCGACAGACCGCTACAGCATCGAGTACTATCACCCGAGTGAGTGTGTCCTCTACTGGAAGGTTCCGCCAGAGGATGTCGGGAACACTGCTGTTCCTGTCGGGCGAAACACCGTGCCGACACCGCTCCGGGAGCGTATCCGCGAGGATCTACAGGCGGCTGGCGTCGATCCAGCGATCGAACACCACCAGCTCTGACAGCGACGCGAACAAGACCGTCAGTTCCAAGAGGACTGCCACAATGAGCAAAGGCATGAGATTTCACGACGCTGCGAACTACCTCTTCGATCTGCGTCGGTTCGGATCGCGGCCGGGGACCGATGCCACGCGTGATCTTCTCGCGACGGTTGGCGATCCCCACACTGGGATCCCCTGTGCCCAGATTGCCGGCTCGAACGGCAAAGGGTCGACCGCACGGATGGTCGAATCTGTGCTCCGAACTGCTGGGCTCGATGTTGGGTTGTACACGTCGCCACACCTCGACGATATTCGCGAACGAATCCAGATCAACGGTCGAAAAATACCCGAAGCGTCACTACTCGAATTTGCTGAACAGACCAGTGAGTACATTACAGATCGGGCTGCGACGGGCGATGCGCCGACCTTCTTCGAAACGATCACTGCGCTTGCGCTGTGGGAGTTCGGTCGGAAGGATGTCGATATCGCGATACTGGAAGTCGGTATCGGTGGCACACACGACGCGACCAGCGTTGTCGATCCGATTGCGAGTGCCGTCACCTCGGTGACGCTCGAACACACAGACATTCTGGGCGATGACATCGAAACGATTGCTGCGGACAAAGCCGGTGTCGCAGCGGCAGAGACGCCACTCGTGACTGGCGCGTCGGGTACTGCGCTTGCGACAATCGAGGATACTGTCGAGGAGACAATCGTCGTTGCAGCAGATGACACCGCGAACGATGGTGACGTGACTGTCACCGACGGCGGCCGTGAGGGGCTCGAACAGGCTGTGAGGATCGATGGAGATGACTGGCGTGTCGAAACGAAACTCCCGCTTCTTGGCAGTCACCAGGTCAGAAACGCGGGTGTTGCGGCGACGCTTGCCAACCAGATCCTCGCTCACGATGACGTTCCCACTGCGACGCCTTCAGTTGAATCCACCGCGGAGTCACCCGAGGAACAAAGCGAAACGAACAGTGGTGTTTCGGCGACTGTCCTGGCTCGTGGCCTGCGCAACGCTCACTGGCCTGGCCGGTTCGAGATTATGGATCGGGAGCCACTGGTCGTCCTCGATGGGGCCCACAACCCACGTGGCTGTGAAACCGTCATCGAAACGCTCGACTCATTCGAATTCGACGAACTCCATCTCGTCGTCGGTGCCATGGCGGACAAAGATCACACTGGAATGGCGCTCGCACTCGATACTGCAGACCACGTGACCGCCTGCCAGCCGGCCGTCGACCGGGCAGAAGAGCAAGCGGTGCTTGCGAGCGCGTTCGAGTCCGAGACAGCCGCAGCAGTGAGCAGTCGGTCAGACGTTGCCGGCGCGCTCAACGATGCACTCGATGCGGCCGATCCCACGGATTGTGTGCTGGTGACTGGCTCGCTGTACACCGTTGCAGAGGCTCGAACTCGCTGGTCTCGAATGAAACTCCCGAAGCGAGTCGAGTCGATCCCGGACGCAAAACAGACACTGCGAGATGCACACGTCACAGATGCCGGCCAGTACCGGATGCGCGGCAAGGCCGTCCACCGGATACTCAAGACCAGGGTCCAGCCACGACAGGCCCAGTATCTAAAAGAGGAGATGCTCTCACTCGGTGGTGAGTGTGCTGTCTCCGGGTTGAACGATCAGGACCAGGAGAATCTCGGGGTCGTCCTGATGGGAACGCTCGCACAGTTCAAACGCCTGGCCGGAAAGCTCGACGGGCAGCCATACGGACTCGCTCCCTTCGCTACGGAGTTGCGAGAGACACTCCGTATCGGTGTCGAACCGGAGACTGCGGGCTACCCCTGGGAGGATGGCTGTGCAGTGATGGGTATTCTCAACGTTACGCCCGATAGCTTCCACGACGGCGGCGAGTTCGAGGATCGTTCAGACGCAGTTGCACGCGCCGAAGCGATGGTCACAGCAGGGGCGGATATCATCGATGTCGGCGGCGAATCGACGCGACCTGGCGCAGAGCCAGTCCCTGTTGAGGAGGAAAAACAGCGGGTGTTGCCGGTTGTCGAGCGGATCAACGACCTGGATGCCCTCGTCTCGATCGACACACGGAAAGCCGAGGTTGCCCGCGCAGCGCTCGATGCCGGTGCGGACATTTTGAACGACGTTTCGGGACTGGAAGATCCAGCAATGCGGCTGGTTGCCTCCGAATATGACGTCCCTGTCGTTGTGATGCACTCGATCGATACACCGGTCGATCCCGATGCCGACATTCAGTACGACGATGTCGTCGAGGATGTCGTCGACTCGCTGACCGAGCGGGTGCTGCTTGCGGAGAAGGCTGGGCTCGATCGCTCACAGATCATCGTCGACCCGGGACTTGGGTTCGGCAAGACATCCCAGGAGAGCTTCGAACTTCTGGATCGACTCGGTGAGTTCGGTGGTCTCGAGTGTCCAATCCTCGTCGGCCACTCACACAAATCGATGTTCGGGCTCGTCGACAGAGACGCCGAGGATCGCTACGAGCCGACGATCGCTGCAACGGCGCTCGCCGCCGAGCGAGGAGCTGATATCGTCCGCGTTCACGACGTCGCCGCCAACAGAGCCGCGGTTGATGTCGTCGAGACCGCGAGTGATCCGTTCGATAGCGAGTGATTTCTTTGATACTTCCTAATCCCTTCGGTACCAGGAACGTTGATTGATTACTTGAATCCGGAGATCATCGCCCGGAGCTGTTCGCGTGAAAACAGCGAGGTTGGGCGGTCCATGTGGACACCAATTTTGCCTTCGAACAGCGACATCCCTGTTTCCTGGATCGATTCTGGCAAGGAGTATCCGCCACGGATGAGATGGCCGAGTTCGATATCTCGTTTCAGTTCCGCACGCCAGGCGTCTTCGTATGCAGCAAGTGTCTGTGGATTCTCTGGATCGATGTACGCTGCAGCGATATCGGCGGCCGTCATCCCATAGAGGATTCCACCCCCGGTAAAGGGTTTGTTCTGCCCGGCTGCATCGCCAAGCAAGAACACCCGTCCACTGTGTGTTTGCTCGGGCGGACCGATTGGGATCAGACCAGAGCATCGGCGATCAGTCTCGACCCCATAGCCTGCGGTAAACGATTCGAACCGTTCGGTCACGTCCTCGCTTGGAGCCATCGCGAGGCCGTACTCCACTCCTGCATCACCCCGTGGAATCCGCCAGGCAAAAAATTCTGGCACTGTCAGGTGGACGTCGACGAACTCGTCGTGGTCCGGTTTGTCGTCGAAGCCGAGGACGCCGTGGAGAAGTTCGTCTGGATCCTGGAGGCCGACCTCCTGGCGCACCCGAGAGTTGGGTCCGTCACAGCCAGCGACGATCCGTCCGCGATGGTGTTCGATGCCGTTGGGCCCACGTACTGTGACGGTGACACAATCACGAGTTTCTTCGAGCCCGGTCACTGTGTGATTCTCCCTGATTTCGGCACCCGCGCGCTCGGCCGCATCTGCCAGTGTCCGATCCAGCTCCACGCGGTCGATCACGTTCGAGACGACGCTGTCTTTGTAGAATGCGTGCGACCCGCTTTCTGGCCCGCCAGTGTGAAATCGCGCACCGCGTATCTCGTTTTGCCAGAGACGATCACGTGCGTCGTCGGGGACGAACGACCAGATGTCCGTGCTGACGTGACCGGAGCAGGCGAGTGGTGTGCCGACTGTTCCCTGCTCGAAGACGACAACGTCGTATCCAGCTTCTGTGACACGACGAGCGAACCGTGAGCCGGCAGGGCCAGCCCCGACCACGACAAAATCATACATATGTGATACTCAGCCGCCTCTGTCAAATCAGTCACGATTCCAGCACTCTTCGGCTGGCGCGGCGAGTGTCCCTGTGTTTTTGCAGGATTATTTACGTGGGTTGTCGCCACAAATGGGAATTTTCAAAAGCACGCCGTGTGGATCAACAACTAATGGTACTAGAGCAAGTTGCATTCGGGCTGTTTGCACTTCTGACACTTTCGAGCAGCCTGGGTGTCGTTCTCGTCCGCGATGTGTGGCACGCGGCGTTGCTGCTCGGTGTCGCCCTCTCGAGTGTGGCGGCACACTACATAATGCTCACAGCAGAGTTTCTCGCCGTCATTCAGATACTCGTCTACATCGGCGGCGTCCTGGTGTTGATCACCTTCGCGGTGATGCTCACCCGTGAAACACCCGAACCGACCGAGGAGGTATCCTCATGACGACGCGCCCGAAGCTGATCGAATTCAACAGAAGTCTGCTGCCTGGGCTCATCGCTGTCGGGTTTTTTGGAGTTTTTGCTGCGATTATTCTCTCTGCGGAGTTTACCGAGGTTGCCGGATTCGAGGATGGCGGGCTGACTATCGTCGAGGATATCGGCTACGCGTTGATCGGTGCGACCGATCAGGGGACCATCGAGGGAACAGAAGATTTCCTCGTCGCCTTTATTTTGATTGCTGTGTTGCTCGATGCCGCGCTGGATGGGGCATTGATGCTCGCCAAACGTGAAGACGGAGGTGATCAGTAGATGTCAGTTCCGATCGAGTGGTATCTCCTCCTCTCTGCTGGCGTCTTTACGATCGGTCTGTTCGGTGTTCTCATCAGACAGAACGCGCTCATGTTTTTGATGTCTGTCGAGTTGATGCTCAACGCGGCAAACATCAACCTCGTCGCGTTTTCGCTCTACTGGGGAAATCTCACCGGACAAATCTTTGCACTGTTCGTCGTTGCGCTCGCAGCCGCAGAAGTGGCCGTCGGCATCGGTATAATCCTGGCTGTGAGCCGCAACTTCGACGATATCGACGTGACTGAACTTGCGACCATGAGGTGGTAAGATGTTAGGTACAACACTTCCGTTGTTCGGACCGGGTGTCGAAGTGGCGGAGCTGACAGCCGTGTTCCCGCTTTTGACATTCATACTCATCCTCTTTTTCGGCAAGCACCTGCCACTGAAAGGCGCGATTCCAGGTATCGCTGCGACGGCTGGCGCGTTAATCATCTCGCTGCTTGCCGTTGCTGATCTCGCGACAGGCGGCGTCCCCCGGCATGAGACGCTGCTCACGTTCGTCGAAGGTGTTGGCGGTCAGGGAGTGACACTCACCTTCGGTATCCTGGTCGATCCACTCGCAGCCTTGATGCTCGTCATCGTCTCGTTCATTTCCCTTCTCGTCCATATCTTCTCGCTTGGCTACATGAACGACGAAGGCGAAACGGGGCTTCGCCGGTACTACGCCGCACTCTCACTGTTTACGTTCTCGATGCTCGCCTTTGTCTTCAGTGACAACCTGTTGATGTCGTTTGTCTTCTTCGAACTCGTTGGACTCTGTTCGTTCATCCTGATCGGATTCTGGTTCAAACAGGCAGGCCCGCCGAGTGCCGCGAAGAAGGCGTTTCTCGTGACACGCTTCGGGGATTACTTTTTCCTCGTCGGCGTCGTTGCCGTACTCGGAACCTTCGGCACCGCGCAGTTCGCTGGCTCGGATTCCTTTGTCAGCATCGCCACTGATGCACTGGATCCGAATTCGACAGGCGAGATGACGACATATCTTGGCTTTGGAGAACAGGCCTGGATCACGGTGATCGGCCTGCTCGTCCTCGGTGGTGTCGTCGGGAAATCCGCACAGTTCCCACTTCATACCTGGCTCCCTGATGCGATGGAGGGCCCGACCCCTGTTTCGGCGTTGATTCACGCGGCGACGATGGTCGCAGCGGGTGTCTATCTGGTCGCGCGGATGTACGGCTTCTACGCCCTGTCGCCGACGGCCCTGGCGATCATTGCATTGATCGGTGGCTTTACTGCCTTCTTCGCCGCGACGATGGCGCTCGTCAAACAGGAACTCAAGCAGGTACTCGCGTACTCGACCATCTCACAGTATGGCTATATGATGCTCGCACTCGGTGGTGGTGGATACATCGCGGCAGTCTTCCATCTGACCACGCATGCGATCTTCAAGGCCCTGCTCTTTCTTGGTGCGGGTGCGGTGATTATCGCGATGCACCACGAGGAGAACATGTGGGAGATGGGTGGGCTGAAAGACGAGATGCGGGTGACCTACCTCACCTTCCTCGCTGGCTCGCTTGCCCTTGCCGGGATCTTCCCGTTCGCTGGCTTCTGGTCGAAAGACGAAGTCCTGTTCGAGACGCTCGAACACGCCCTCGGTGGAAGCCCGGTGCTCCTCGTTGCATACGGATTCGGACTGCTCGCAGTGGTTCTAACTGCCTTTTACACCTTCCGAATGGTCTTCTTGACCTTCCACGGCGAGCCCCGGACAGAGATAGCCGAGAAACCGCACGCGATCGGCTGGAACATGAAGGGGCCACTGGCAGTACTCGGTATCCTCTCTGTCGTTGCCGGTGTTCTCAACATGGGCGTCATCAAGGAGTTCATCGGAGAGAACAATCTCTTTTTGAAAGAGTATCTCGATGGCGCGACCCTCGATGCGAATCTGGGCTCCGGTGGCTGGGAACTTTCCTACAGCCACTATTCGACGGTGCTCAGTGAGGAGTACGCTGCTGGCTACGAGGCCGCAGCCATCTCACCGCTTGGCCCCGGCGCAGTTGCGGTGGTGCTCGCTGTTGTGCCAGTTATCGCTGCGTGGTATCTCTACCGTGGACCAGCGGTCGAACCGAAGATGACGAAACTCGGCGGCGCTCGGACGGTGCTTATGAACAACTACTATCAGGACGAATATCAGGTGTGGCTCGCTCGTGGGGTAACGATCCCAGCAGCAAAGATCGCGAACAAATTCGATCAGGGTGTCATCGACGGACTCGTCGATGGTGCAGGAGGTGTGAGCCTCTTTACCGGCGAACGGTTCCGGCGGATTCAGACTGGCGTAGTGACGAACTACGCCGCGTTGCTCTCACTTACTTTCCTGATACTCATAGTTGTCTTTGCACTCGTTGGGGGGTGGATCTAGATGCTGATCGAACTGCTCATCGCGGTCACGCTCGCAAGCGCAGTGATCGTCTTCCTTACACCGGATCGGTACGCAGCCAAACTCGCCACGGGGCTTAGCCTGCTCCCGCTTGGTATCGTCGGCGTCATGTGGACCCAGTACGACGCAGCGGGGAACGCCCTCGCTTCTGATGGCGACATCGCATTCGAGTCCGCTATCGAGTGGTTCGAACTCGGCGGGTACTCAATCCAGTGGTATGTCGGTGTCGACGGTGTGAGTTTCCCACTGCTCGTGCTGACGGTGGTGCTAACGACGCTTGCGATGATCTCTTCGTGGACGCCGATCGACGACCGCCAGTCTCAGTTCTACGGGCTGATGTTCGTGATGCAGACTGGCCTGATCGGTGTCTTTACTGCGCTCGATTTCTTCCTGTGGTTCGTCTTCTGGGAAGGCGTTTTGATTCCGATGTACTTCCTGATCGCCGTCTGGGGCGGCCCGCGACGGAAGTACGCTGCTGCGAAGTTCCTCCTGTATACGAATCTTGCGTCACTGATCATGTTCGTCGGGCTGTTCGTCCTCGTGCTCGGACTCGGCAATTCGCTCACAGAACTCTCTTTGCCAGCGATCAATCAGGCGTTGCAGGCAGGTGAGTTGGGGAGCTTTGCCGGCTGGGAGGCGAATACACTCAGACTCGTCGCATTCGTCCTTCTGTTTCTTGGCTTTGCGGTCAAAGTGCCCGTTGTTCCGTTTCACACCTGGCTGCCTGATGCACACGTCCAGGCACCGACACCTGTCTCGGTGATGCTCGCGGGTGTACTCCTGAAGATGGGAACGTACGCACTGCTTCGGTTTAATTTCACGATGTTGCCAGACGTTGCAGCGGCGAACGCGGAGCTCATTGCGGCGATTGGACTGATTAGCGTGATCTACGGTGCGATGCTCGCAATGGCACAGACGGACCTCAAACGGATTGTCGCCTACTCCTCTATCTCTTCGATGGGCTACGTAATCATCGGGCTGGTCGCCTTTACCCCACACGGAATGGGCGGTGCGACCTTCCAGATGGTGAGTCACGGCCTGATCTCCGGGCTGATGTTCATGTCCGTTGGTGTGCTGTACAACGCAACACACACGCGGATGGTCGGCGACATGGCCGGCCTTGCAGACCGGATGCCGGTTACAGCGTGGATTTTCATCGCTGGCTCATTTGGCTACATGGGGCTGCCGCTGATGAGCGGGTTCGTCGCGGAGGTGCTCGTGTTCATCGGCGCCTTCGAGTCGACGGTAATTACCGGTGCGCCGTTGTTTACCGCCGGTGCGATGTTTGGGATTGTCCTCGTTGCGGGATACCTGCTGTGGGCGATGCAGCGTGCGCTCTTTGGCGAGTTCAGACTCGAAACAGCGTACGAGATCGAACCTGCGCCGGCACACGACATCGCCCCGCTTGCGGTGTTGCTTGGGCTCGTGATCTTGCTCGGTGTTCAGCCAGATCTCATCTACGAGACGATCCAGGATGGCATCGAACCACTCGTCCGAGAAGGGACGATCCTTCTCACTGAGTTCCTCGCTGTCAACGGAGGTGAGTGGCTATGAACGGTGTGGGCACATTGCCTAATTGGGCAGCACTTGGGCCCGCACTGTTGTTGCTGGGAACAGCCTTTGTCCTCTTCCTCGTCGATATGATCGATCCGGACGAATCGAACAGCTTGCTGCTTGCAGCCGTCTCAGTCATAGGGTCGCTCGCTGCCCTTGGGACCTCGGTCTGGTATCTGGTTGCCGGCACCGGGCAACCCGATGGTCAACTCGACAGTGCGGGTGCAATCGAACTCTTTAGTGGCAATCTCGTCGTCGATGGGATGGGGCTGTTTTTCGCCACCATCATCACGAGCGTCGTGGTGATGGTCGTCCTCGCAAGCTACGACTATCTGCGTGACCATCCGTATCAGGCCGAATACTACTCCCTGGTGTTGCTCGCCGCGACCGGGATGGTGATGGTTGGCTTTTCGAACAGCTTTGTCACCGCCTTCATCAGCATCGAACTCGTCTCGCTGCCGTCGTATGCACTCGTTGCCTCGCTAAAGACGAACAAAGGCAGTGTCGAGGGTGGACTGAAGTATTTCCTGATCGGTGCTCTGTCATCCGCAATATTCGTCTACGGCATCTCTCTCATTTACGTTGCGACTGGCTCACTGCAGTTCGACGCGATTACGACTGCCTTCGACAACGGCGACCTTGCCGGCGGTGATGGGATCGTTGGACTCGGTGTCCTGATGATTCTTGGCGGGATTGCGTTCAAACTCGCTGCCGTTCCGTTCCATTTCTGGGCACCAGATGCCTACGAAGGCGCACCATCGACGGTGTCGGCGTTTCTCTCCTCTGCGTCGAAAGCTGCTGGATTCGTGCTTGCCTTCCGTGTCTTCGCGGACGTGTTCGATCACGCGGCAGTCACGGACGCGATCGACTGGGTGATTGCCTTCCAGATTATCGCGATCATCACGATGACCGTTGCGAACTTCGCTGCGCTCAAACAGAACAAGGTCAAGCGAATCCTGGCATATTCGTCCGTTGCACACGCAGGGTACGTACTCATCGCGCTTGCGGCACTGACAGGCAGTGCAGAAGGGAACGAGGCCTTTGTGCTCGGATCCGGGTTTGCACACCTCATGGTCTATGCCTTTATGAACACTGGTGCCTTCCTGTTCGTCGCGCTCGCGGAGTACTGGAATGTCGGCCGACGCATCGAGGATTACCACGGGCTTGCACGCCAGGCCCCTGTTGCCTCGGCTGCGATGACGGTGTTTCTCTTCTCGCTTGCCGGCTTGCCACTCGGTGGCGGCTTCCTCTCGAAGTTCTACCTGTTGTGGGCCACTGTAGAGGGGCAGGTCGCTTTACTCGCCGTTGCGCTGATCGGAAACAGCGTCGTCTCGCTGTTTTATTACACGCGGATCGTCAAAGCGCTCTGGATCGAAAAGCCTGAGAGTGACCTCGAGATTACGGAGTACCCGACTGGGCTGTATACGGCAATCATCTTTGCAGCACTCATGAGCGTGCTTCTGTTGCCGGGATTCGGCATTGTTGTCGACTTCGCCGAAACGGCTGCGGGAATGATCGTCAGCTAAGGGCCCCATTCTGGCAACGGGATGGGATGTCCTACCGCTAACTTCAAAACTGCCAAGTACCGACCCTCATTCTTGTGTCGTATGAAAGCCACAGCGAAGGCACACCCGATTCAGGGGGTTGTCAAATACCACGGTATGCGAGACGAGCAGTTGCGGATGCCGTATCACGATTCGATCAGTGTCTGCACAGCACCGAGTCACACCCGGACGACAGTCGAGTTCGAACCAGACCGCAGTGACGATCTGTTTATTATCGACGGCGAAGAAGTAGCGGGCCGTGGCGGGGAGCGAATCGAAGGTGTCGTCGATCACGTTCGGGAACTGGCAGACATCGACCATGCTGTCCGGTTCGAGTCAGAGAACTCCTTTCCGACGAATATCGGATTTGGCTCCTCTGCGTCCGGATTCGCCGCGGCAGCGACGGCCCTCGTCGAGGCCGCCGGATTAGAGCGAAGTCACCCCGAGATATCCACCATCGCGAGACGAGGCTCGGCCTCTGCAGCACGGGCCGTCACCGGGGGATTCTCACACCTGTACACGGGGCTGAACGACAACGACTGCCGGTCCGAGCGAATCGATGTTCCGGACGAACTCGAAGATTCTCTCCGCATCGTCGCCGGCATGGTTCCATCCTACAAGGAAACCGAACAGGCTCACGCCGAAGCCGCTGAGAGTCACATGTTCGAGGGGCGGATGGCACACATCCACGGGCAGATCGCAACAGCACGCGATGCGCTCCGTGCCGGTGAGTTCGACCGGGTATTCGAACTTGCTGAACACGATAGCCTCTCGCTCGCTGCGACGACGATGACGGGGCCGGCTGGGTGGGTCTACTGGCAGCCACGCACGATCGAGATTTTCAACACCGTCCGCGAACTGCGGAAGGATGACATTCCGGTGTACTTCTCTGTAGACACCGGTGCTAGTGTCTACGTCAATACGACCGAAAAATACACCGACGAAGTCGAGTCTGCAATCGCGGACTGTGGTGTCGAAACCCGTGTCTGGGAAGTCGGTGGTCCAGCACAGATCCTCGATAGCAACCAGTCGTTATTCTGAATGTCGTCTCATTCGAATTGTTTCAAAATAGCATGGGTTCGTCCACCAATAGCTATATATACTACTATGTTCTGACCGGTATCCTCTATTACTGGTTGTTTCTGAGCGAGAAACAATACTACATATACTTGTATATCGATGTAAAATTAGTTTCTGATGTCACGTTCTGAAAGCCCTCCCGACTTATCGGGTCGACAGCAGTATGCGCTGCTAGCGGTTGCAGCGCTGCTTGCACTAGTTGTTGGGTTGGTAGTAGCTCCAACAGTACACGGTACAGTTTCCTCAGCAACTGATTCGTCAGACGAACAGGCGGATTCGATCGTCGCGGTCGTTTCGATCGATGGGCCAATTACTGGAGCGTCTGCTGAGCCAGTCGAAGAAGAGCTTGCAGAGATTCGAAGCAACGAATCCGTCGAAGCTGTTGTTCTCGAGATGGACACCGGTGGTGGTGATCCTGCCGGCAGTGAACGCATGTACAGTGCAATAGAGAGAACCAGCGAGGAGATGCCTGTCATCGCGAGTGTTCAGGGCGCCAGTGCATCTGGTGGATACTACGCAATGTTGGGTGCTGATGACATATACACAAAACCTACGTCGATTATCGGCAGTATTGGGGTAGCGGCATCCGCACCGGAGCAATCACCACCGGTTGAAGGACCAACTGGACCGGATAAACTCGGTGACCACGAGATTCAGGATCTCGAAACGATTAATCTTCTAGATGAAGTGTTCCTCAATGCAGTCATGGAAGAGCGTGGTGACCGAATTGATCTCCCACGCGAACAGGTCGGTACAGGGGAAGTCTTCCTCGGTGTCGAAGCAGTGGATAATGGCTTTGCAGACGAGATCGGCAGTCTCGACGAAGCCGTGGAAGATGCGGCTGACCGTGCGGACGTTGAGGAGTACGCGATTGATAAGAGGGCTTCTGAATCCGAAATGGAACTCCCGATCTTTGCCCGGACCGATGATGGCATTGTCGAAATACACGAGAGTAACCCAGGTTTCGGTGATATCGAACCGGTGCAGTATGCCTACGTGTACGAAGACGCACTCCCACACATCGACACTATCGAGGAGGTTGGCGAAATTGATGTCGAGGGAGTAACTGCGGAGAGCGGAGGTGAGCAACCATGAAGAACTTCGGAACAAAACTCGCTGTCACATTTGCTGTCGTACTGGTTGCGGTACTCGGCGTCGCAACCGTCGCGGGGGCGATTAGCAGCGGCGACGATGCACAGACTGCATCGGCTCCAGATATAGAGACGCCACAGTACGATACGACGGAGTACGAGTTCGACGAAGCGATTGGTGAAGCGGATATCACGATGGACAGTACCGTGAGTGATGCAACTGTCGTAATCGATGGCGGACCAGGGGCGTCACCGCGTGATGTCCAACCACTTACAGATGTGTTGACGGAACATGACAACACCGTCGAGTTCCGTGGTATGGAAGGGCCACAGCAACAAGAGGTGCCGATACTGATTGGGACGCAGTCTGAGCCAATGCCCGAACCAGCCCCGTCTCCTGACGAGCCAGTTGACGAATCACTCGCTGACTCGCTGGCTGGTGCCGATGGCTATGTCGGCGTTGCTGGCTCAGCGTACACTGACGAGGATATCGAAGCGCTTTCGGAGTTTGTGGATGAGGGTGGAAGCGTCCTGCTGTTGACTGATCCTCAGCAGTCTTTCTCCGGCGACGCCGCTGCCATCGAACTCAAAAACGAACTTGGCGTCACAACCGACTCTGGCTACGTCTACAACCTCGAGACCAACGACCTGAACTACCAGCGGATATTCGCCGAGTCGACAGGTCAGTCGTCACTGACTGATGGTGTCGACCGCGCTGTCTTCGACACGGCACAAACGGTTGATATCTCTGGCGGCGACGAGGTGTTTCAGGGGATCGATGGCACAGAGCTATCGACGACACGCGCACCAGCCGACGGGGCCGTCCTGGTAGAAGATGACAACGTCGTCGTTGCTGGCGATACAGACTTTATGTCTCCAGAAAATGTTCTGCGGGCTGATAACGACGAGCTCGTCGGAAACATTGCTGATTTCCTGGTGGCCAGCGACAGAGATGCTGATGAACAAGAACGAGCTGATGAAGATGATGACGATGATGAACACATAATTACCGTTGCACCTGACGATCAGCCTATCTTCGACCCCCCAGCAGTCGAGATAGATGAGGGTGACACAGTCCGATTCGAATGGGATGCGTCTGGATACAACCTAGAGATACTCGCACAGCCCGACGACGCCGACTGGGAGGGTGAGCCTGACACGCAAGATGAGGGCCATGTCCACGAACACACCTTCGAAACCGAGGGTATCTACGAATTCCAGTCGAGCGACCACGCTGACCAGGGGATGTTCGGCGGAGTCATTGTCGGTGATGTCGATCTACACGAAGAACCCTAACAGCTCACTTCTTTCCAAAATCCTCTTTTCATTTCCGGTGACCAGCCCACTACGTTTGCTTCGATAGTATCGAGCGGTCGATACTGTTAGAACCAGGGTGGTCGTTCCAACTCTGATTGGTCTGTCTCGGAGTGGCGCGTATTGTTCTGCTGGCCGACCGTATCGATCTCGGAATCGGATTCGATCGGTGACCCACCATCAGACATCGCGGACGTAATATCGATATGATCTGGGTGATAGACTGAATCTCTCTCTCGGGCGCTGTCCGGGTCGAAGGCCAACACAGCTGTAACGCCCAGCACCATCAGCGCCACAGGTGCGTCACTCGGGAGAAGACCAACAATGGACAGTGAGAGCACACCGAGTGCAACGGCACTGCCGAATCGGAATCGGTCTAACTCCACAGCGTTGCGGAGCCACGGGCTGGTCAGCGCAAGCACTAATGCAAATCCGACACCGACACCGGCAGCAGCCATCGCTCGCGCGATCAACTCCGGATCGAGTTGCACTGTCAGTTCGAAACCACCGGGAGACAGGCTCGCAACGAGGCCCAGCAGGATGATTATCCCCGGTCCGGGAAGATACTCTCCTACGCGGGCGCTTGCTGTCGATGCGGCGACCGCCAGGATGACGAGTGCGGCGAACCGCTCGAAGACAGCGATATCAAGAATCGTTTCGAGCGTTGGAGCGAGCGCTGCCTGTACTGCCGCACCCGCGACGATCAATACCCCGATTCCAAGCACGATTCGTGCCTGCTCTCTCGGGCTCTGGTCCATTTCGGCGAGAATAACGGCCACCATTGCACTACCGCCGAAAATCAACAGGCCAACCTCGAGTATTCCAACCGCTGTGTCGAGTGCACCTCCGAGAACGAGCGCGACGAAGACGCCGTCGACTAACGGGAGAGCCATTACGACTGCAAGCAGTCGCGTCGACGAGCTTACCCACCGCTCCAGGGAGAGTGCTCGTGGATGTCGTGAGCTACTCATTGGACACTATGACGGGCCGTCACCCGTGGCCTGTGGGTACTCCCAGTGTTCCCTGGCCTGCTCTAGGGAACGCTGTGGCGTCCAGACGCCTGCTGGAAACCCGTTCCAGAAGAAATTCTCCGCTGTAAAATTACGTCCCGCTGTCTTGATGCCGCTGCTTTTAACAATGTGGCGTTCGCAGACGGTTCCTCCGACGATGGGACGTGCGGAGTTCATGATTGTTAATAGTGTGTTATAGAATAAAACCGTTGCGTGAGAGGAAGACACACACCGCAACTATCAGGATATAACTGGACAAATGTGGGCTACAGTCGAAAATTAACACAGGCTAGCAACACTGTTTAACTGCGTTGTTTGTGTGTTAGGATATCCTGCTGGAATATATATCACCAATCTCTTGACAACTGCTGGGGCGAGTCCGTCTCGCAACGCTTTTCAGCGATGACTCCGGACGGATTACATGGCGAACGATTCGCAGCCTTTCTCAGAGAAACTTCGGGTACCGGAGGCACTGACATTCGACGACGTGTTGCTCCGGCCAAAAAAGAGTGCTATCGAGCCAGATGAAGCGAACACGAAGACACGAGTCTCGAAAAACGTCCGACTCGAAATCCCAGTGCTCTCTGCAGCAATGGATACGGTGACTGAAAGCGATCTGGCGATCGAAATTGCTCGACACGGTGGGATTGGCGTCCTTCACCGGAATATGGATGTGGAGACAATGGTCGAAGAGATCGAACAGGTCAAGCAGGCTGATGAGTTGATCATTCGGGAAGTCGTCACCGCCTCGCCGGACCAGACCATCAGGGAAGTCGACCAGATGATGAACGAAGCGGGTGTCTCTGGAGCACCAGTGATCGACGACGAAAAGGAAGTGCTTGGAATCATTTCGGGCACTGACATCCGGCCGTATCTGGAGGTTGGCGACCGCGACGAGGTTAGAGAGGCGATGACCGACGAGGTCATCACTGCTGGTGAAGATATCACTCCCCGAGAAGCGCTCGAGTTGATGTACGAACACAAAATCGAGCGCGTTCCGATCGTCGACGATCAGGACCGGTTGACGGGTCTGATGACGATGGCTGGCATTCTCCAGCGTCGTGAGTATGATAGTGCTGTCCGTGATGACGACGGTCATCTCCGAGTCGGCGCTGCAGTCGGGCCCTTCGAGACGGATCGTGCCGAAGCCGCTGACGAGGCTGGCGCAGACATCCTCTTTATCGACTGTGCCCACGCCCACAACGTGAAAGTCATCGAGAGTGCCCGCGAAATCAAATCCACAGTCGAGGCAGACGTTGTGGTCGGCAACATCGGCACACGAGAGGCTGCCCGCGACGTTATCGACTTCGCAGACGGTGTGAAAGTTGGAATCGGCCCGGGATCGATCTGTACGACACGTGTGGTGACGGGGTCAGGAATGCCACAGATCTCTGCGATTGCACAGGTCGCAGATGTCGCCAGTGAACACGATGTTCCGGTGATCGCCGATGGCGGGATCAGATACTCAGGGGATGCAATCAAAGCGATTGCAGCCGGCGCTGATGCAGTTATGATGGGATCGTATTTTGCGGGGACTGACGAAGCACCCGGTCGCGTCATCACGATGAACGGCAAAAAGTACAAGCAGTACCGCGGCATGGGGAGTGTCGGTGCAATGCAATCCGGCGGCGGTGACCGATATCTCAAAGACGACAGCGACGACGAGTTCGTTCCAGAGGGTGTTGAGGCGGCAACGCCATACAAGGGAACGCTCGAATCTGAACTCCGACAACTCGTCGGCGGCATGCAGTCTGGCATGGGCTATGTCGGCGCAGAGTCCATCCCTGTATTCAAAGAGCGCGCAGAGTTCGTGCGAGTCTCATCTGCAGGCCAGCAGGAGAGTCACCCACACGATGTAGTCATCACCGACGAAGCACCGAACTACAGCCCCGACGGAAGCTAGTGACAGCCGGTACTCTTTGTACACCCCGCCACGTACTGATGGTGAATGGATCGATTTGAGATTGAACGTATCCCAGGAACTGGATCGCTCGCTGATGCGTTCACTGTTCGAAGGCAGGTATTTATCGAAGAGCAAAACGTCTCCGAAGCAATCGAGATGGATGGCAAAGACGACGATGCGACTCACGTTCTTGTGATCGATACCGAAGAAAACAAACCGGTCGGCACGGCCCGCCTGCGGCGGCCCAAACCAGCACTCGGAAAGCCAGAGCGCGTTGCAGTCCTCCCTGAATACCGAAAGCAGGGGCTAGGTCGCCGGTTGATGGAAGCTATCGAAGCAGAAGCGATCGAGGCTGGCTGTCAGAAAACCCTCCTGCACGCTCAAACGAGTAGTATTGGGTTCTACGAATCAGTTGGATACCACGTTACCAGCTACGAGTTCGAGGAAGCAGGAATTCCCCACGTCGAAATGGAAAAAGAGCTGTGAACTTCTGATCTTCGTCTTTCCGTAGACTCTTGCCCAGTAAGTTTTTGTTTCAATCATCTTTCGGTCGGTAATCACCGACTTCTCATTAGTCGCCAGCCGTATCCTCATACATGATTTATCGTGTTGTATCGCTGGTGATATCAATCTCTCACCTGCAAGCCTGGTTCGTACAGACCAGATGAAGACACCGCAGTTAGTGACGATTGCTCGGACAGCGGTTCGGATCGGTCGCGAAAAAGAAATTTCGTTTCTGAGCGGTAGTATCGCCTTCTTTGCGTTTCTCTCGATCTTTCCGGCCGTCCTTCTGATTCTTGCCCTCGGCTCATTTTTCGGCGGCGAACAGTTCGCGAACCGAATCGTTGGATTTGTCGATACCCACCTGTCTTCAAGTGGCAGCCAGTTACTTACGGAAGCGCTCGAAGATACAACCGGTGCTGCTGGAGCCTCAGTTGTTGGGGTGGTTGTCTTGCTCTGGAGTACACTCAAAGTGTTTCGGGCTGTCGATGTAGCGTTCAACAGAGTGTACCAGGACGAAACCAGCGTCTCGATACTCACACATCTCAGAAACGGACTCGTGACCATCCTTGCTATTGGTCTTGGTATCGTGCTGATTGCACTAGTCCAGCAACTGCTCGTACTGATACCGATCGAATCAGTTCTGTACAGCAGACTGGTGGGCTGGACAATTCTGATTGCGGGCCTCGTGATCGTTCTCGCACCATTGTATTATGTGATGGCCCCGATACAGACACGACCCCGTGACGTGGTGCCCGGGACGGTCACAGCGGTCATCGGATTTCTCCTTCTCCAGGAGCTATTCGCAATCTATGCATCACAGGCGAGTCAGTACCAGGCGCTTGGAATAGTTGGCGTTGTACTGCTCTTTTTGTTGTGGCTCTATTTCGGTGCGTTCGTTTTACTGTCGGGCGCAATTCTCAACGCAGCAATCTATCAAACACGTGTTGAGACTGGGGGCCAAACACAGAGAGATGGTCAGCAACCGAGTATGGATGATGGACAAGCCAATGTAGATGATAGACAGGCCAATTCCCCGCATGGGCAAGACAGTACAGATGATAGGGAAACGGATTCAGATGACAGGCAAGTAAATCCAGAACAACGGACACAGACTGAGTGACTGCTATCTCTCAGTCCGCTCCATCCGTGCGACCAGGTCGTACGGGCTGTCACCAGTACGGATCCCATCGAGCAGCCGAAAGGCATCACCAGGCGACAGGAAGTGGCTTGTTATGGCACGGCCGAGTGGTGTCGGCTCCAGTCCGTCGATGAATCCGTATTCGAGTAGTTTTCCGAGCGCGTGTTTTGTCGGAAGCTCTCCAACCATCGAATCGTTCAACTGTTTTGCCTTTTTGCCTGCCACAGTAATGTTTGCGAGTGTTTCCTCAACCGCAGCGCTCTCGTCATACTGCGTCTGTACCGGCTCCATCTCGCCTTTGAGAAGTGTGAATGCAACCTCGTCTTCTGTCATCTCCTGGCTGCCGTGGTATGCGCCGTCGGGTTCGACCAGTAGATACACTGTCCCGGTATCGTGATAATCCGGCCGACCAGCACGGCCGAGCATCTGGTGAAACTCCTGGACAGTGAGCCATTCGATACCCATCGCAAGTGAATCAAAAATAACCTGTGAGGCCGGAAAATCGACCCCTGCAGCCAGTGCGGCGGTCGTCACGACCGCAGACAGCTCCTGGTCGGCAAACTGTGACTCGACACGATTCCGTCGTTTGTTATCGAGACCAGCATGATACGGGGCTGCAGAGTACTGGAGCTGTCGCGAGATCTCGTGACAGCGCCGCCGTGAGTTCGTAAAAATAATCGTCTGTCCCCGGTATCCCTTCGACGATTTCTGATCGAAGGCTCGCCTGACGAGTTTGTTTTCGACATCGATCTTTTCTCTTCCATCAAGAAAGGTGACGTGACGTTCGATCGGAACTGGTCGCTCTTCGAACTCGATCAGTGTTGCTTCAAGTGCAGCGGCTACTGCGTCTGGATTGCCGACTGTCGCCGAGAGATAGATCCACTGCGTATCGCCAGACGATTTCTCCCGACAGTAATACTTCAGGCGGGCAATAAGTCCATCAAGTCGATGACCACGCTCGCCTTCGCCCAGTGTGTGCACCTCGTCGATAACGACTGTTCCGACCTTGCCTAACTGTCGACCAGTCCGGAGTGCGTGGTCGACCCCCTCGTACGTTCCCACGATAATATCTGCGCTCGGATCGAACTGATTGCCGTTGTCGTTGATACGGCTCGCTCCAACACGGAGGGTTACGTCTGCGATATCGCCATAGCGGTCCTGGAACTCCTCGTACTTCTGATTGGCGAGGGCCACAAGTGGGACGAGAAACAGTAGTTTTCCGTCGCCGTTGAGGACACGATCGAGCCCAGCCATCTCTCCAATCAGTGTCTTTCCTGTTGCCGTAGCACTGACAACCAGCTGGTCGTTGCCCGCTGTGGCACCGTTTTCGACCGCGAGACTCTGGACTGGGAGCAGTGTCTCGAATCGCCCCTCAATCTTCTGTTGAATACCTGGATGAAGCGAGAGTGAGTCGACCCGGACTGGTTCGACATCCTCGACTGTTGGACTAATTTCGTCGAATTTTGTCAGCTCTGGATCGAGATTCCCTTTGAGGAGGTTGAGAATCCGCTCAAGATCCCGGACCTCCAGGAGTAGTTCGTCGAGTCGCTCGCGAGCAGTTCCCGTTATTTTGCCTTTGTAAGCAAGCTGTCGGTCGAGTTCTTCTCTCGCACAGTCCGGACAGATCGTCTCGGTTTCTGTCTGGATTGCGGTTTCGGAGGTTATCGGAGAGTACTGTCCGGCCTGGGCACAGAGGCGACAGGTTCTGACAACTTTTGCATCGAGCTGATAGCCATCGAGCATCTCGCGGAGTTCCTCTCTTCGCTCGTGTGAGGTCTGTTCTGAAATCCGAATTCGGCTTGCACGCCGTGCTAGCTCGACGAACTCGTCGGGGCTCCGACGCTCTTCGCTCGATCCCTCGACGACGCGCAGCCGTGCTGGGCGAGGCCCTGCACTCGTCTCCTTGAGATCGAGAAAGCCAGTGAATACTCGGTCACCCTCGCGCGTGACCACGAGACGGTAATCACCACCATCCTCGTGGAAAAACAGGGTGTCCACACGTGCAAGCTGTTTTGACACGCTCTCCTCTATGGGCAGGCAGTATTTTAGTTGTACGAAGTTCCGGAAGCTCGAGTACATCCTCTCAGCACGCTCAAGCTCAAAAAATGGGGCCGAGGTCTTTCTCAATCGGCGGTCTGTTTATAAGACTGCTTCCTGTGTCTCTTCGTCCTCTGGTTCTTCCTCATCGTCGTCAACTTCTTCTTCCTCTGGTTCTTCTTCATCATCCTCAACTTCTTCTTCATCGTCGTCCATTTCTTCTTCGTCCTCAACTTCTTCTTCGTCTTCATCTTCTTCATCCTCGTCCACTTCTTCTTCGTCCTCTGGTTCTTCTTCTGGTTCGTCCTCAACCACAATCAGATCAAACTCTGCATCCACTGGGGCTTCCTCAGAATTCAGGTACCCCGCTGCTGCAGCCGTGTAGATCATCCCGGCAGTGAATTCGACATCGAACGTTGCGACGACATCCTCGTCTTCTTCGTCTTCATCGTCAGCCTCTTCGTCTTCATCCTCTTCATCGTCAGCCTCTTCGTCATCTTCGTGATCTGGATTGGTACTGAGACTTTCTTGTTCTGGCTCGTCAGACCCCTCGTCGTCTTCAGGTTCGTCGTCCTCTGTTTCGTCGTCCTCAGGGACATCGTCTTCATCTTCGTCCTCGACCGGACGGACCTCCAGAGTGTACTCGCCTTCAGGTACAGTGGTCGTATCAAACTCTCCGAAAGCGACATCCTCGAACAGTACTTCTCCATCTTCAGCGGTCGTGATCTCGACATTCGGTGCATCCGGCGAGGTATGGAGCAGCCGTACGCGTGCCTCCTCACCAGGATCAGTTGTGTCGTCTTCGAGCACACCGACAGCAAACGGGTGGTTCTCCTCGGCGAGTTCGCCCAGTGCAACTGCAGTGAACGATCCCTCGCCAATTTCGAGTTCTTCGTCGAAGACAACCTCATCTTCGTCCGCTGCATCGGCGATGGAAACCTCACGCGATCCTGTCTCGACTTCGGTATACTCACTGAACTCTTCGTACTCCAGGTCCTCTATAACTACCTCATCATCGACTGATACGTCCACGGTTGGCGCATCAGGTGAAAGATGTGCAACGCGAATTGTACCTTCTTCTCCCTCCTCGACGTCTTCTTCCTCTTCTTGCTCTTCATCTATCTCACCTTCTTCTTCTGGGGCCTCGTCGTCTTCATCGTCGTCATCGTTCGCACAGCCAGCGAGCGCAATCGCGACTCCACTGGCTCCGATCGCTTTGAGAAATGTGCGTCGCTTTTCTGTCATTGGTTGCGAATTTACTGTCAGAACGTACGTTTAAAAGAATACGCTGGCTATAGAGTGACTCTGATACGAATAGTTACGTGATAGATTTATCTACCAACACGGTCACATAAGCAGATATTACCGAAATCAAAGGCCATATTTACAGCTGGTGAGGTCGGGCTACTAGTTCATCGAGATTGTTTCTCTCCAATTACCAGGAAGATGTATTGCGACAACGACCCCTTTCGAATGGTCGAACCCACGACAGCCCTCATCGAACCTCGTATTCCAGTCGACACCAACAGACAGATACCTTTTTTTTCCGGTACATCGAACGCTACTCTGTGTCGACGCCCAGGCGTGACATCGAGGCTGTGTTGGAAGAATCCGGTCCGGATTACGATTCGTTTTCTTTCGACCGGCCGACAGCAGGCCACCAGGGAGAGGTATTTCTTGTCACGTTACACATAGCGGGCGAAGAACACGAAGTAGTCATTAAGTTCGAAGCAGGAGATCCAAATTTCGCTCTCGAACCGTTTCTTCACGATTTCGTCGCCGACCGCACTGATCTCCCTGTGCCACGGATTCTCGTCTTTAACCAATCCCCCGAGGTTGACGTCGAGCCATACTTTGTTACCGAGCGCGTTCGAGGCAGCAACCTTGCCGAGGCGATGGGTTCACTCGACCGAGAGACGAGAGAACGTGTGATTACGCACGCTGGCCGGACACTGGGGGATATGCACGCTGGCATCCAGTTCGAGGGGTTCGGTCGCCTGGCACTGGAAGACGGTCGTCTTATCGTCGACGAGTTCGCCTGGGACTGGGGTGAGTTCTTTGCTGCGTTGGCCCAGGAATACGTCGACAGACTCGTTGACACTCCGTTTGCGGATCTCCAGACCCAGGCACGGGAGCATATTGACAACTCGGTCGGCCGTATCGAGGCCACGGGAACGCCCAAACTCGTTCACGACGATTTCCGGCCGGCAAATATGCTGTACGACCCTGATGCGGATAACCCTATCACAGCAGTACTCGACTGGCAGTTTGCACTTGCCGCTGAAGCCGAATACCACATCGCACGGACAGAGTTTCTGTTTATAGATCCGGCATTTCAGGACGCCGAAACGCGAACTCGACTACGAGAACACCTCTACGACGGTTACAACGAATACCGTGAGTTCGATCCCACTGACGGGTATGAACGTCGGCGGCCGGTGTACTACTTTGCGACGCTTCTGTGGCGAATGCTTGGATTCAATGCAGCGTTCGCAGAGGCCGGAAATCTGGCAGAAGGGCGTGCAGAAGTACGCTACAGACAGCAGTTCGACGAACTCATCGAACAGTTTGCAGAGTAGTCACTCGGACACGTTGACCGCATCAGCGTCGCCAGTCAGCCGTTCCTCAGCGTTCCATTCTGCAGAATTATCCCGTGGGTTGTATCCGAGCGCCTTCTTCGCACGCTCGATGGAGTAGTACTTTCGATCGTTGTCCGAGATGCCATAGATAATCTCGAAGTCGTATTCGGCTTCCAGCGCACACTCGTGGATGTGTGCACAGTCACGCGGTGACAACCACATCGCCTGGCCTCGCTCGTAATCAATCGGTGGGTGATCCTCGTTGAGATTTCCAATCCGAATATTGCAGACCGAAATATCATGTTCGTCGTGGAAAAACCGACCGATGATCTCTCCCGTTGCCTTGCTTACACCGTATTTGTTCCCAGGACGTGGAAATTCCTCTCCAGTCAGTCGGAAATCGTCGTGTTCACGGTACATATCCGGTGTCCGCTCGTCGGTTTCCGCGGCCCCGACTGCGTGATTCGACGATGCGAAAATGAATGTATCCACGTTTTCTTCCACGGCTACCTCGTACATCGTGTGGGTGCCGTTGATGTTGTTGGTGAGGACACTCTCCCAGGGTGCCTGGGGACGGGGATCTCCAGCGAGGTGGATTACGGCCCCGACATTTTTCATTGCGGGCCGAACGTCCTCGTGATTCTCGACTTCCCCGATCCAGTACGGAAACTCTGGATCCCGTGTCGGCTGGCTGTGAAACAACAGCCGCCAGTCATACTTGTCTCGTAATCCATTGAGGACTGTCCGTCCGACGTGTCCCCCTGCACCCGTGAGTAACACCGGCTCGTCCATTGAGTTTGGATAAACACTGGCGTTAATAAGTAGGACACGGTTTCGGGCTGCCCACTCGGAGGTACTTTATTGGCCACTAGTCAGCGAATACCACAGCTGCATCAATCCACATAGAATACATCATGACTACATCGCGTCGTGTGACGATTACATCACATCATGTGACCACTTCCAGGCCGGCCAGTGCAAGCCCAACGTAGAGGAAGTGATACAGCAGTGTCGAGAACGACGTGTGAAACAGGTACCGAACGCGACTATAGGAGCTTGTCGCAGCAGGAATCGTGACCAGCCCACGGATCCACGGAACGAAGTTTGTGACAAATATCGAGATGCCACCGTATATCTGAAACCACTGATTGAATCGTTCGAACTCTTCTGATTCGGGATCGACTTTCGAATACGGGAGGTTGGCGATGTATGACTTTCCGTACCGTCTCGTCCCAGCAAAGACCAGATACTGGCCAATAATATATCCGATGCCAGTCACCACTGCGATCACCACTGCCCACGGGACTGAAGCGCTCGTGATGAGAACGTAGCCTGGGAGGAACACACTCGTCGGAAATATCTTCCCGACGAGTGCGCCTTTGCTGATGAAGATGACAAAGAGGACAGGGAGGCCGATCAACTCTGCCCAGTGCAGGCTTGCATCGACGACCCACTCAATTGCGCCAAACATATCGTGAATGTTCCCTCGTTACTCTGTCCACGGTGCATCTCTCACGGATGAACCTGGCTGTGGATATACCGACATTACAGAGCAAGATGATATAACTTCGGCGGAGTCGCGGTCTGATCGCTTGCGGGGAAATCCGTATGAACCAAATCCATCGCAGCAGTACGGCTGGATATGGGAAACCAACCGACTAGTTCGCAGACGGCCTGTTTCGAAGCGGGAATCAAATTTGGATCACTGTATCACCAGTTTGCGGGCACACCGGTCAGCCCCGAGAGTGCCGAATCGCTCGAATGTGCGATAGAGGAGTCCATCGAAAACCAGCCACACTGTCAGGCTGTGGGTGTCGATATCGATACTGACGCACTGGCAGATGTGCTCGCGGAGAGTACCGCCTCCTACACAGAACTCACTGGGCAGTTTCTCGATGTCGAGATCGACATCGAATACGAATCACAGACTGTCCACGCAGAGATGCATCTCGAAGATGGCTATCCAATGATGCGTATTACGTCGGTCGAAGAACACTGTGAGTCATAAGATCGAAATCGACTGCTCCGCCTGGTCAGTAGATTGATAAAGAATTTAGTCACCGACCGTCGTACCGACTGGTATGACAGAGTACACCGTCGAGTTTGTCGGAACCAACGAGACGATAACAGTGTCTGATAAGGAGACAATTCTGAGCAAATGTCTGGAAGAAGGAATCGCTCAGGAGTACTCCTGTCGTGTCGGGATGTGTCTGGCTTGCTCTGCAAAGATCGAGGAGGGTGAAGTGAGACAACCGGCCGCACGCGGACTGACCGAAGACGAGCGTGAGGAGTACGCACTGACGTGCATGGCTCGTCCCAAATCAGACCTCAAACTCGACCGTGGAAAGTATCCACCGTCAATCGATGAGGAGTACACCGCAGAAACCGAGGGGAATCAAGCAACAGCGGACGACTGATTGTCGGTGCTTTCAGGTCATCAGTTCCTGACCCAGTTGTGATACGGAACAAATAGTTCTCTGTTAGAACAGACCACTGATGAATACTGAAGAGTAGGCCATATATGGTTGGGGTGCATAGGTAGGGCTGAAACCTCGGCGCCAGTGCAGGGCTGACGACCGAACTGAACTCCTCAAACCATGACCAGCCGCGTATACAGACTTCATTCGACACTGGAACTGCCGCTAGAGGACGT
>LKMJ01000806.1_pt1 | contig 25853 bp, 22 predicted proteins | sample 643391 | NCBI WGS metagenome assembly LKMJ01 (sample SAMN04112250, study PRJNA286221) | soda lake metagenome | biome: soda lake; feature: Kulunda Steppe; material: water; isolation source: sample PL-Br10 brine of Picturesque Lake | place: Russia: Kulunda steppe | collected 2010-07 | reverse complement strand
TGAAAGCCTATAAAAACAGCCAGCATGGAGGCCACAATCAGAAAAATTATGAACCTGAATCTACTTTTATTCTCCCTGTTTCTTGCTGTTCTTTTGCCCATGCTTTCACCTCCCGGAAGAAAATTTTACTGCTCTGCAATTAGTTTTATTAAATCACTTCTGATTTCCAGCAGATTATAAAGAGAACCGGTAAGACAAAGCACCTCATCCTCCTGCTGTTTTTTCAAACAATCTTTTGTTAGCTGCCAGAGAGAAGTATCAGGATCAAGAGTTACTTTTTCACTCCAGTTTTGAGCCTTTTCCCGGGGATTGAAGGCCCGGCTGGCTTTACTGCTGGTAAGGATAATTTTCAGCTTCTCCTGGCGAAAGTCCAGAACATCAATAATTTTATTTAAATCCTTACCCCGCAGCACCGCCAGAATGATAGTTATCCTTTCATCCCGGGAAAAGTTGTCCTGTAAAAATTCCACCAGATATTCCATGCCTGCCGGGGTGTGGCTGCCGTCAATGATCACCGGAGGAGAGCTTCTTACCACCTCCAGCCTCCCGGGCCAGCTGGTAGCCGCCAGTCCGGCTGCTACAGCACTCCTACTGACGGGAAATTTTTCCTGCAGCAGGGCGGTGATGGCACAGGCCAGCCTGGCATTCTCCAACTGACATCTGCCATTTAAAGACAGAAAAAGCTTCCGGGAACAATAAATGTCAGCCAATTCAGCAAAGTAAGATCCCGCTGTCCCTCTGACAAATTCAAAGCTCTGTCCCTCAAGGCTCTGCTCCCGGAGACTAATCTGAAAAAATTGGCTACTGTAAAAAAGCCTGGCTCTATTTTCCCGGGCAACTTCTTCAATTACCCGGAGGGGCTCCTGCTTCTTTTCTCCCGTAATAACCAGAGAATCAGGTTTAATTATTCCCGCTTTCTCCCGGGCTATTTTTGCCAGGGTATTTCCCAGATATTGGGTGTGTTCCAGATCAATCGTGGTAATTACTGCTGCCACCGGACTGGATATAATATTAGTGGCATCCAGCCTGCCTCCCAGGCCTGTCTCCAGCAAAACCAGATCAGGTTCTTTTCGCGAAAAATAAAGAAGAGCAGCGGCCGTTACCACCTCGAAAAAGGTGGGGGTGCCGATATCCTGCCAGAGTGCCTGCTGCTCCATCAGGGGTCTGATCTCAGCCACCAGGGATTTAAGTTCCTCCCGGCTGATAAATTTTCCAGCATATTTAATTCTTTCGCTAAAATCGATGATGTGAGGTGAAATATATCTGCCAACTGAAAAACCAGCCCGGGAAAAAATTGAATCCAGTATGGCAATAACAGAACCTTTGCCATTGCTCCCTGCTACATGTATGAATTTCAAATTGTCTTCTTTATAACCGGTAGAATCAAGTAGTCTTGCTATCCTTTCCAGTCCCGGTTTAAATCCTTCTCCGCTGCCAAACATTGGCAGCGAATTTAAATACTGTACCGGATCGGCCATATTTTCACCTGCTTTGTTTGATTTATCTGCTGTTGAATCGTTACTGTCACAGCCGGTAATAGCAAATTTAGTTTAACTGGGAAAAAAATCTGATATAATACTAATATAGCGTAAAAGATATAAAAATAAAAGTTCTTTAGTTTAGGAAGCAAAATACCCAGTAGAAAACAAAAAACCTTACACTGCTTAAAACTGCTGTGCCAGTGACCTGCTGTTATAGAGTGGTTATTAATGCAAATCAGTTATATCTCTTGTTTTCCAGATTAAAAAATATATTATTTTGAGGTGATCGCAAATGGCTCCCTTGCCCGCAGCACTTCTAGCCCTGGTTTTTGCCCAAATACTAAAGGTTTTTAATTCCTTTCCTCCCCGGTTTTCCCGGATTATCGGATCCGGGGGAATGCCCAGTTCACATTCAGCTTTTGTTACCTGCCTGACAACAGTAATTGCCCTCAGGCACGGTTTAGACTCAGATATTTTCGCCATAACAGCAGTTTTTGCCCTGATAACCATTTATGATGCCGGTGGGGTAAGAAGAGCAGTGGGCAAGCAGGCCAATGTTTTAAACAGATTGATCAGAGAGCTGGATTTATCACGACTGGAAGAAAACAAAGAGCTGATCAAGGAGGAACTTAAAGAACTTATTGGTCATACTCCCTTTGAAATTATAGCTGGGATACTGCTGGGCCTGGTTATCGGACTTCTGGCAGGATATATTATTTAAGTTTCCGATATAATTTGTCTGTTAGAGAAAACACTGAATTTCCAGGGTATATCCTTCGGGATCCCGGGCAAAAAAATGATATAAATTAAACTTTTCATTAACTTTTGGGGGCTGATCTGTCGGTCTATCAGCGTTCTTAAAATAATGATAAAACTCATCAACTTCTTTCTGAGTTTCACAGAGCAGGGTTATTATCGGGCTCCTGTCAGCAGCCTTCTTTTCCAAATGCTGACAGTAACCCAGGTAGTTACCTCCGGGCAGCTTATATATCAAGCAGCTGCCCTGGTCTTTATATAAATCAAAATCAAGAAACCCCCCATAAAAATTCCTGATGCTGTCAAGATCCCGGCAACCAAAAAATATTATACTTCCCGAAAAATTCATTTTTTTACCTCCTGAACCCACCAATTTAATAAATATCACCTAATCTTTAAGTAATTATTCTATAATTATTACCTCTATCCTGCCTGAATAATAATTTATCGAGTTAACTAAAAAAACACCCCGAAGCCTATGAAGTTATAATTATAGAGAACGAGAATAAAGCTCAGAGAAATTATTATCAGCAGAAGCTGAGTGATAAAACCCCGGGCCAGAGGACCTTTCCTAATCAGCTGATAGATAATTTTAATGATCAAAAGCAGCATGACTACTGGCAGAAGTCCTGCCAGGCCCATGAGGCCAGGCCAGCCGTAGGGAGCCTCAAGCAGCTGGTAAATAATAAGTACCTGCAGACCCAGAAAAATTAATCCCAGTAGAGCCAGAGCAATTCCCGGCCAAGAAGGAATTCTGGAGCGGGTTGACAGTCTCGAATCTCTACTTCCCTTAAATAACCGGTGAATATTTACCAGCAGGGTAAGAATATAGCTCAGCAGAGCCAGCAGCACAATACCAGAATGGAGCAGATAATTCTGATGCCAGGGCTGTTTTTCATAGGCTTCTATCGGATTATTGCCCTCAAACATCATCTCAACCCTGTCATCGCCATCCCGGGTAAAGTAAAGATAATCGCCGCCGGTCTGGCTGATAAAGACATCCCTCTCCAGGGGATAATAGGCTCTGTCCTGATAACTGGAAACCAGCAGATGATCATCATCAGAGCTGATCTCAACCTGATTCAGAACCGCCAGTAGTTTTTCGGGAGTTGTTTGGGATCTTCGGGTGGAAAAGTAATTTCCGGTATATTCCCCAAGATCAACATCCTCTGCCTGAGACAGTATCTGATAATCCAGATTCCAGTAGGCCCGGCCTAGAGCCCGCAGCAGTTCCAACCGGGCAAAGGTTCCCCCGGGACCGTTATAAGTTACAAAAATTCCGGTGCTGCGGTCCGGAAGAAGAAAGAGTCCGCTGTGAAAAAGCCTGGTATCTCCCCCATGCCAGAAAATTTCTTCCCCGAAAAGGTCATACTCCATCAGTCCATGGCTGAGCCCAACTGTCTCGGGATGCTGCCGAAAAAGAATTTCCAGCAGCTTTTGCCGATACTCCAGGCTCAATATCTCTTCCTCTTCACTTCCCTCTTCAGCCAGCAAAAAGGTCAGCAGTCTGGACATATCAGCAGGAGATACTGTATGGCCTCCGGCCGGATATTCCTGGAATACCTCAAAATCACCCGGGATAAATTTGCCATTCTCAAGGTTATATCCCCGGCTCATTCTTTCTTCCAGATTTTCCGGCAGAGGCTGACGGACGGTACTGCTTTCCATATTAAGGGGCTGGAAAATATTTTCCTCCAGATAATCTATATAGGACATCCCGGACACAAGTTCCACCAGATAACCAGCCAGAGTGGTGCCGAAATTGGAATAGGCAGCAACCTCTCCCGGAGGACGGATCAGAGCGGGACCATCACCGGCAATATAATCTTCCAGACTTCTAAGGTCAGCCTCGGGATCACTCAATATTCCCACCATGCGATCTTCAAAACCGGCACTATGAGTCATAAGATCCCGCAGAGTAACATAATTATTTCCAGGAGGATTAAGGCGGTGGGGTTCGGGAAGATACTGGTTAACATCCCGGTAGAGATCAAGTTCTCCAGCCTCCACCTGCTGAATGACAGCAATCCAGGTGAAGATCTTGCCCACCGAGCCGGGACGAACTAAATGCTCAGCCGGATCAAAGGACTCTCTTTCCTTAAGGCTGGCATAGCCCAGACCCTGGCTGTAAACAGTTTCACCGTCTTTAACAACTACTGCTGCCAGGCCTGGTATATCATGTTCTTCCAGCTGCTGAGAGAAAATTCCATCCAGCACCAGCTGCATTTTTTCTATCTCTTCCTCATCAAGCTCTGCCTCCAGAAGAGGAAGCTCAGGATAATCAAGCATTTCACTTTCCCGTACTCGGGAAGGATAAACCGGAGTGACTTCAGCTTGAAGACTGGCAGCAGTCAGCAGAACAATTATCAGTGCTGCTGTCAGCAGGACTGCTGTCCCTGACCCTTGTCTTGTTTTATCCCTGAACATAACTAATTACCTCCTGAAAAACATAAATTATGAACCGTCTGGCTCGGTAAGCTAGCTTATTACCTATGCCAGATAATTTTTTATCTCTTCGGCAATATTTCCAGCAGCTAAACCAAAGTGCCGACCAACCTCTTCTCCCGGTCCGCTGGCTCCAAATTCTTCCACTGAAAAACTAAGATCCTGGGAGCCCAGAAACTGATGCCAGCCCCGGTCAACTCCGGCTTCCAAAACCACCCTGAGGGCTGACTGAGGTTTAAGCGGTCCGGCATTATTATCAGCCAGATTAGCGGTAAAGTTTTCCCGATCAGGAACAGAAATTACCCGGCAGCTGATATCTTTCTGCTCAAGCTCTTCTGCCGCTGCCACTGCCAGAGAAACTTCACTGCCACTGGCCAGCATTATCACCGCCGGCTTCTCTGCTTTTCTGATAACATAGCCACCCCGTTTCATATCCACCGGATTATCCTTCTTCAAAGCTGGCAGCCCCTGTCTGGTTAGAATTAAGGCTGTTGGCCCATTTTTGTTTTCCAGGGCAGTCAGCCAGGCCCGGGCTGTTTCTTCACCGTCTGCCGGGCGAAGCACTTTAAAGCCGGGTATCAGTCGCAGAGACTCCAGCTGCTCAACTGGCTGATGAGTGGGACCATCCTCTCCAATAAAGATTGAATCGTGGGTGTAAACATAAATAACCGGCTGCTGCATAATGGCTGCCAGCCTGACCGCTGGCCGCATGTAATCAGAGAAGATCAGAAAGGTAGCAGCAAAAGGTCTCAGACCCCCATGCAGTGCCAGGCCATTAACCACTGCCCCCATAGCATGTTCCCTGACACCAAAACGGAAATTCTGGCCGGCAAACTGTCCTCTCTGGATCTCACCTTTGCCCTCCAGATAAGTTTTGGTAGAAGGTGCCAGATCGGCCGAACCCCCGCAAAGATAGGGGAGTTTTTCGGCTAGAAGCTCCAGAACCTTTCCGCTGGCCTTACGGGTGGCAATCTCTTCGGGGAAATCCAGCTCAGCTATTTTTTCTTCCAAATCCCCTGGCAGCTCAAGATTCTTAGCCCGCTGCCATTCCATATATAATTCGGGAAACTGCTGCTGCCAGTCCTGAAAAAGCTGCTGCCAGTCCTGATATTTCTGCTTTTTGGCTGCCATTCTTTCCTGCCAAAAATCCCGGACCTCTTCGGGAATATAAAACTTCTCCTCCGGCGGCAGCCCAATATTTCGCTTCAGGCCTCGAACTTCATCCTCACCCAAGGGGGCACCGTGAGCAGAGGCGCTACCCTCCTTGCTGGGGGCACCATGGGCAATCTTAGTTCGTGCCACAATCAAAGTTGGCCTGTCCTGCTCAGCCTTAGCCTTTTTAAGGGCAGAGCGCATCTCTGCCAGGCTGTGTCCGTCAACCTCAGCTATAACCTGCCAGTTATAGGCTCTAAAGCGAGCCGCTACATCCTCAGTAAAGGCCAGCTCGGTACTGCCTTCGATTGAAATATCATTGGAATCATAAATGGCAATTAACTTCCCCAGCCCCAGATGACCGGCCAGCGAAGCTGCTTCGCTGGTGACTCCCTCCATCATACAACCATCCCCGGCCATTGTGTAGGTGTAGTGATCAAATATTTCATAGTTCGGACGGTTGTAAGTTGCTGCCAGCATCCTTTCGGCAATCGCCATACCTACAGCATTGGCAAAACCCTGACCCAGAGGTCCAGTGGTAGTTTCCACCCCCGGAGTGTCACCATATTCCGGATGGCCGGGAGTGGGATAACCCAGCTGGCGGAAATTTTTTAGATCCTCCAGCGACAGCTCATAACCTGATAAATGCAAGTGAGAATATAACAGCATGGAACCATGTCCATTGGAGAGAACGAATCTATCCCGGTCCGGCCACTCCGGAGCCTCAGGATTATGATTGAGCACCTCACTGAATAATAAAGTTCCGATTTCAGCACAGCCTATTGGCATTCCGGGATGTCCGGAACTGGCTGCTTCTACAGCATCTGCTGCCAGTCCTTTAACTATATTTGCTGCTCTATTTATCACAAAAAATCCCTCCCTGACAAGTTTTTAATAATTGAACTTTATGTTTGGTCATGAAATTAATCGCAAATTTAATTACTATTTTACTAATTATCAGAGTCCAGTTCAAGTTTTTCTATATCCTCAGCCGAAAACTCATAACTTTCATTGCAAAAATGACAGCCGACCTCAATCTTTCCCTGTTCATCTAGAGTCTGCTTGATTTCTTCAGGATCCAGTCCTTCCAGCAGGGCTGCCACCCTCTCCCGACTGCAGCGGCAGCTGTACTGCACCTTTTTGCTTTCCATAATACGAAACTCCAGACCCTCCAGCACCTCCGAGAGTAGATCTTCCGGGCTCATACCCTGCTTTATCAAACTGCTGACCGATTTGATTGCCTCAATATTTTTCTCCAGCCGGGAAACAGAATCATCTTCTGCTTCAGGGAAAAGTTGAATTAAAAAACCACCGGCTGCTGCTATGGAAAGATCGGTATTGACCAGAACACCGACTCCCACCGAGGAAGGTGTCTGTTCGGATTTGGTAAAATAATAAGTCAGATCTTCTCCTATCTCCCCGCTGACGAGGGGGACCTGGCCCTCATAGGGTTCCTTTAAGCCCAGATCCTTTCTGACAATCAGGGTGCCCCTGCCTATTCCCCGGGATACAGCCAGCTTACCCTCCTGATCCATGGGCAGATTGGCACGAGGATTTTTAACATAACCCCGAACGCTGCCATTGAGATCGGCTTCAGCAACGATTTTCTCCAGCGGGCCATCTCCCTGAAACAGCAGAGAAATCTCTTTTCCCGATTTCAATAGAGAGGCCACCATCAAAGCTCCGGTCAGTGTTCGACCCAGGGCAGCACTTGCCAGAGGAGAAGTCTGGTGAATCATCCGGGCTTCCTCAACTAAACCGGTTGTTTTAACTGCTATGGCGCGAATCTGGCGATCTCCGGTAATTGCCCGAATTAAATAATCGCTGTTCGGCTCTTGCTGTCTCTCTCTTTTTCCTTTTATTTCTTCAGTCATTTTTTCTTCCTTTCCTGGTGGAAACAAATAGTCTATCAAGAATTCCATCTCAGTCATTGTTTTGAGCTAATAGACAGTATTTGCTTTTAATGTTCCCGGGGAGGAGTGGTAGCGGCTCTTCGAGACTGCTTCAGCATGGTATAAACAACTCCGGAAAGGATCATTGCTCCGCCCACAAAGGTCAGAATGGTTATCCTGTCTCCCAGCAGAATCCAGGCCAGAATGGTGGTCAGAATAGGTTCTCCAATGATGGCAACCGAGACCAGAGTGGCAGGTACAAAGCGGACTGCCAGATTTAAAACAGAATGACCAATTACCGTAGGCCCGGCAGCCAGTCCGATAAAATAAAGCCAGTTGCTGGTACCGTAACCGGTAAAGGAAGTCCCGGAAATCAGGACACCTAACACCAGAAATAAAGAGGCATAGCTGTAGACTATATAAATATAGGGGAAATAGTCCAGTTCCCGGCGGAGACTGCGGCCGGAAAAGAGATAGAGACCGGCAAAAAAAGCTGCCAGCGCCGCCAGGGTATCACCAAAAACATTGGCAAAGAGATTGCCCAGATCCCCCATCCCCACAATAAAACTACCGGTAACCGCCAGCAGAACACCTATCATTAAGCCCGGCCTGAGATCCTCCCGGGCCCAGATCGCTTCAAACAACAGGGTAAAAATAGGCTGTAAAGCTATAAAAATCACGGCATTGGCCACAGCGGTATATTCAAAAGCCGAAACCCAGAGGATAAAATGAATGGCCAGAAAAAATCCTACTACCACCGGTCTCAAATCCTTAAAAAGAGAAAGATGACAGTCCCTACGCAGAATAAAGGTCGGAGTTAAAATAACCACACTCAGAAACATCCGGTAAAAAGCTATAATTAGCGGAGGGGCATCAGATAGGGCTACAAAAATTCCGGCAAAGGAAATAACAAAAATACCCCCGGCCAGGATAAAATATATGTTTTTATCAAGATCAAAGTTCTTAAACATTCTTATTCCTTCCAGGGCAGTTTGCTGAAATCTCTCAGAGGCATTATTTTTTCGCAGCAGGACTCCAGCTCAACAACCTCACCGCAGTGTTCTATTTCCAGTGCTTTTCCTGTCAAAATCCGGTATCCTGCTCCCTCTTTGGTAACTTTAACTCTGAGATGGCGGCTTTTAAAATAAATAGTAAACTGATAACTTTCCAGCTGCTCGGGCAGATAGGGTTTAAAGCTTATGGAACCATGATAATTTCTCATGCCGGCAAAACCATAAACTACTGTCATCCAGGCACTGCCCAGCCCGGCAGTGTGAAGACCCTGATAGGTGTTCTCATTAAAATCATCCAGATCCAGCCGGGCTGTCTGGATGAAATAATTATAGGCCTCTTCCAGATATCCTATTTCAGAAGCAATGATACTATAAACTGAAGGTGAAAGCGAAGAATCATGGGTGGTTTTGGGCTCATAAAAATCATAGTTGTTCTTCTTTTCCTCCAGCGAAAACTGATCACCCAGAATTAACATCAGGAGAATAACATCGGCCTGTTTGATAAGTTGATATCTCCAGATTGTCAGAGGGTGCCAGTTATTAGCCAGAGGTAGTTCACTGTGGGGTATCTCCTCTTCAATATCGATCTGCTTCTTGCAAAGGAAGGAATCATCCTGGGGATGAATCTCCAGGTCTTCATCATAGGGAAGATACATTCTTTTAGCAGCCTTCATCCAGTCGTTAACCTCGGCCTGGCTTAAATCTATCTTCTTCACCAGTTGATTGAATTTATCAGGAGCTTCCTCCTCCATTCTGACAATGGTATCTCGGGCAAAGATCAGATTGAAGCGAGCCAGGTAATTGGTGAAGCAGTTATTATTTACACCCGGTTTATATTCATCGGGACCGCAGACTTCATTCAAATAAAATTCTCCTCCGCAGTCCTCAACATAATCACCCCGGCTGACCCACATCCGGGCTGTCTCTACCAGAATTTCAGCCCCCTTATCATAGAGAAATTCATAGTCTTCAGTGGCAGTAACATAAAGATAGATAGCATAGGCAATATCGGCATCAATGTGAAACTGCACAGTGGATCCCATAAAAAATCCCGAGGCTTCCTTGCCGTTAATCGTTCTCCAGGGAAATAGTGCACCTTGAACTCTGACCCGGCTGGCATTCTGGCGGGCCTCTTCCAGGATGTTATATCTGTATTCCAGCAGGTTGCGGGCCAGTTCCGGCCTGTTAAAAAGATAAAAGGGAACTATGTAGGTTTCAGTATCCCAGAAATAATGGCCTTCATAAAACTCCCCTGTCAAACCCTTAGCGGCCACGCTGGTCTGGCTGTCCCGTCCAGTGGACTGCATCAGCTGAAAGGCATTAAATCGCAGGGCCTGCTGAAGGGAGGCATCGCCACGAATAAAGATATCGAAGTCCTGCCAGAAATCCTCCATATATTTTTTCTGGGAAGTCTTTAATTTTTTGACTCCCTGATTAAAACCTCGATTTACTCCGGTCATGGCCTGATTTAGAATCCTGTCCCTCCGGGTTTCCCGGGAATTGTAGAAGGCGGCAAATTTAGTCAGCCGGTAATTCTGATCTGGCCTAACGTTAAAGGAAAATTCCTCCACAATCTCCTCATCTATGACAAAATTATCCTGGGTGAGTCTGGTATCAGCCGGAAGTTCCAGGTCATGTTTAAAGGCTCCAGCCACATCAATTCCACTCCGTGAAGCCTGCTGTATCATGTAGCTGCGATTATTAGCAAAACCGGCGCTGCTGACCGACATGGTGCGCTTCTTGCGGAAATGATGAAGATTGCCGGTCTTGCCATCTACGCTGGAGACAAGCCGTACTTTGCCCTTAAAATTTAAAGGTCTAAGCTGATAATCTATCAGGGCCAGATGTTTATTTGCCTGGGATATCAGCCGGAGAATTTCGACCTCTATTTCCCGTCTTTCCGGACTCAGCCAGACAAATTTCCTCCGGAGAACACCGCTGCGCATATCAAGAATTCGCTGATAATCCAGAACCCTGCCTGTCAGGAGATCAAGTTTTTCCTCCTCAAGGAAAAGATTAATTCCGGTCCAGTCCATCAGGTTAACAATTGTCTGGCTGTATTTGGGGAGATTAGGGGCCTCTTCTCCGTATATTATATCCTCGGAATCATAAACTCCATTTATGTAAAAACCGGGGGTAGAAGTGCTGGGTGGTCCGCTGTAATCTTCTTCCAGGGTGCCCCTCATTCCTAAATGACCGTTGCCCAGAGAAAATATGGCTTCATTACGGTGATTATTAGCCGGATCAAAGTCTTCTTCGATCACATACCAGGGATGAACTTTAAAAAGCGGCTCTCTATCCAGTTTTTTTTCATGAAATCCACGCATACTAAACCTCCTTTAACCTCCACCGACCAGAGGAAAAATACTGATAACTTTACCGGGATTCACCTGGTCTTCAAGGCTGGCATGATGGCCATCCACCAATATTATTCGGGCTTCCTCCCGGGGTATCTCAAAATAATCCAGCACCTCTCTTACGGTATTAACCTGATCCCCGGGAACCCTGTTGCCCTTCCTTAAGCCTTCAGGACTGTATCTCTCCAGACCTCCGTAAAGATTGACAGTTATTTCAGCTGTCATTAATATCACTTCCCAAAAAATAGTGCTTAAATTCCCTAAGTTCTAATCTGGATAGAGTTTCATCTACAGGGATTCCCGAAGAGTTCCAGCCTCTTATCCGATAATAATCCTCTAACATTTTCTCTTCCTCCACTATTTCTCCGGCCAGAGGACCGCTGCCCCCTTCAACCTTAAAGCGAAGTGGCAGGCTGTCATCGCAACGCTGGAAGCCGACTGCCAGATTAAAAATTTTTTCCAGATTCCAGATTCTTTCCCCGATAGCATAAAACTCTTTTTCCGGAAAACTAACTCCGGTGACAGCTTCCAGCATTTCCCGATAAAAGCCCTCTGCTAGGGCAAAAAGGGTGAATTTACAGACAATCAGTGAATCCAGAATTGCATTGAGATCCTGCTGCTGGATCAAAAGGGCGGCTTTCCCCTCTTCAGTAAAGCGGTCTATTCTTTCCGGTAGCCCAAGGAGCTCTATATTCAGCATGTTGGCTCTGAGATGACAGGCGCCACGGTTGGAGGTAATATAGCCCAATCCCTGGCCCTTCATTCCCCGGGGATCAAAGGCCGGAATATCAAGACCCTTAACCTGCATGGCCAGCTCAGGATGACCGGCTTCCCTGGCAAATCTCAAGGATCCCCGGGCCAGTCTGTCTCCTAGACCCCGACGCCGGGCAATATCTTCAATCAAATCAGCCAGCCCCTCGGCACTGGCAAAGGATATTTGATAATCAAAGTATCCCCTGTCAACCAGTTCCATTAAACAGGCAATTACCGAGCCGGTAGAGATGGTATCCAGGCCCAGTTCATTACAGAGCTGATTAAACTTTGCTATAAGTTCCGGGTCAGAAATTCCCAGATTAGAACCCAGCAGACCTATTGTCTCATATTCGGGCCCGGCCTGCTCGCCTTCCGGGCCAATTATTTGGCGGGCACAGGCAATAGGACAGTTAAAGCAACTGCCAGAACTGGCTTCCATCCGGTCTCTCAGGCTCTCTCCGGAAATGCTGTCCGCCCCGGCAAACTGGGTTTCCTGAAAATTTCTGGTGGGTAAAACCCCGGCCTCGTTGATTAGATTAACCAGCATGGAGGTTCCCATCTCTTCCAGCCTGCTGGCAGTCAGGGGGCTGTTTTCCAGCCAGGTTAAAGATTTCTCTTTGATTTTTTCCGTCCTCTTTCTGTCAGCCACACCAGGCTGCCGGGATCCTTTCAGAGAAACTGCCTTTAAATTTTTACTGCCTAAAACAGCCCCCATGCCGCCTCGTCCCAGGGTGCGATTTTTTCCCACCGAGACCGAGGCAAAATAAACCTGATTTTCTCCGGCGGGACCGATATAGACATGCTGATATTCAGGCAGCTTCTGGTCTAAATGCTCCCAGGTTCGGCTGTTATTCCAGCCGGAGAGTTCCGGACAGTTAACAAATTTAATGCTGTTTTCGTTAATCTCCAGTCTGGTCAAGGTTTCGGCTTTCCCCGTGATAACCAGAGCATCATATCCTGCTCCTTTCAGAGCCGGTCCCCAGTAACCTCCGGCATTAGAATCAAAAATAGTTCCCGTCAAAGGCGATCTGGTAGTGAGGGTCATCCGGCCTGTGGTAGGTACCACAGTTGCTGTCAGAGGCCCGGTGGAAAAAACCAGTGTATTTCTGGAGGAAAGGGGTTCGGTGTGAGGAGTTTCCAGGAATTTAAAAAGCAGCCTGGCTCCCAGCCCTCGTCCTCCCAGAAATTTATGATAAAAGTCTTCCCCGGATTCCAAGATCTGATGCTCTTTACTGCTTAAATCAATATATAAAATTTTTCCCATCCAACCCGGCATAACAATTTTCCTTTCCAGCAGCAGTTAAATTAAAATAAAAATTTATTTATAAAAATAATCAGGGAAGGTATCTGTTTAACAATGCCAACTACAAGATAAAATATTTAAGCCTCAATGTCAATACCCGGGGAGTGAATAAAAAATAATTCTTAATGCTCGGTTATCTCACCCTGCAGAACCGAAATTCCATGAGGGATAATATCAATCACAGTAGCAAGACACTCTCTGACTGCCTTGGGACTGCCAGGAAGATTTAAAATCAGACTCTGATGGCGCAGTCCAGCCTTTGCCCGGGAAAGATAGGCCAGTTCAGTATATTTAGCTGTTTCAGCCCGCATTTTTTCACCCAGACCTGGAACTTCCCGGTCTATTACCTCTCCGGTTGCTTCCGGAGTAACATCCCGGGGAGCAAAGCCAGTTCCCCCTGTGGTGACAAGCAAATCAGCCCTTTCATTATCGGCCAGCTCCCGCAGTTTTTCGCTGATAACCTCTTTCTCATCGGGGATAACCTCATAAAAAACTACCTCATCACCCCGGTCAGTAAATATTTCTTTGATAACCGGGCCACTAGCATCCTCCCGGAGGCCCTGTGAGCCTTTATCACTAACTGTAAGAATCGCTATTTTCACCGGCTGAAACCTCCTCTGCCAGAATTTTCATTCCCGGTCTGACTCTGCCGCCCTCCAGCACCCGGGCAAAGATACCCTCCCGGGGCATAATACATTCTCCCACAGTTTGAGCGATGGCACAGCCGGAATGACATTCCTTTCCGATCTGGGTTACCTCCAGCAGCACCTTGCTTCCCAGGTATAACCTGCTTCCCACCGGAAGGTTGTGAAGTTCAAGGCCCCTGGTAGTAATATTTTCAGCAAAATCTCCATAACCAATCATAGCAGCCTGAGAGCCTGCTTTATTCCGCATTTTACTGATACTTTCTTCAGCCAGCAGGCTGACCTGACGGTGCCAGTCTCCGGCATGGGCATCATTTTTAACTCCCAGATTTTTCTCAAGTTCAATAACCGGCAGGGGTTTTTTCACGGTTCCCTTCTCCTCACTTAGCGCTACTGCAATGACCTGACCCCGATAACGGGGTAAATTCTCCTGGCTAATATCTCCGGATTGTCCTCCTGTTTTTTCCAGCAGGCAAATTTCAGAAATTTTCATGGTTTTATCAACTGCCTTGCACATATCATAGATTGTCAGAGCTGCTGAGCTTACCCCCTGGAGAGCTTCCATTTCGACTCCGGTGGTATAGGTGGTTCTGGCCAGACAGCGAATTCTGATGGTATCCGGTTTAACAACTTCAAAGCTGAGGTCAACCTTGCTGAGAAGAATCTGATGGCAGAGTGGAATTAAATCCGGGGTTTTTTTAGCGGCCATAATGCCGGCCAGCCGGGCAGTCTGCAGGACTGCACCCTTCTCAATTTCTCCGGCCTCTATCTGCCTTAAGGTTGCCGGTTGCATGCTGATCTCTCCTGCTGCCACTGCTGTTCTCCTGGTTGTTTCCTTGTCTGAGATATCAACCATCTTTGCCTCTCCTGATTCTGTGAGATGAGTGAGTTTATTCTCCAATGTTTTATCCCCCCTGTTAGCCCCCGATCTGGGACATATTTCTGGCAAGCTGCTGTTCTTTTGTTAAACTATGAGCAGCTGGTTTAACCCGGCAGGCCTGAGCCAGAATCTTTGCCAGATTCTCCTGAGAAAGAAGCCTGCCTGCTTCATCATAAAGTTTGAATTCTCTGTCTTCAGCAAGACAGGGCTTTAAATAACCATCGGCCGTCAATCTCAGCCTATTGCAGCTGCTGCAAAAATTATGGCTTAAAGGAGAAATAAAGCCCAGTCTGCCCTCTCCTCCGACAATTTCGTAGTTGCGGGCAGGGCCGGAGCCGATTATATCCAGCGGTTTTAGCTGATAGCCAGCCTGCTTAATTCTGGTAATAATCTCAGCTGTGGGCAGATAATCCTTCTGTCTCTCTTTGCTTTCGCCATTCAAGGGCATCAATTCAATAAACCTGACCTGGAGGCCTTCTTTCCGGCTCAGATTAACAAAATCCAGAATTTCATCATCATTAAAATCTCTGATAATCACCACATTAATTTTTACGGGATTCAAACCGACCTTTCGAGCTCTATCAATTCCCCGCCTGACCCGGTCCAGTCCATCTACCCGAGTAATTTTTTTAAATCTCTCTGCTTTCAGGGTGTCAAGACTGATATTAATTCTGTCCAGTCCGGCCTGTTTTAATTCATAGGCCCGATCTTCCAGATAATAACCGTTTGAGGTCATGCTAAGCTCGTTCAGGCCGGGCAGGCGTGCTAAAGATTCAACCAGTTTCAGGACACCCCTGCGCACCAGGGGCTCCCCCCCGGTCAATCTGAATCTGTCAATCCCGGCTTCCAGAGCCACCCTGGCAAATCTTTCAACCTCTTCATAACGCATAATATCATCATGGCTTTTATATTCCACCCCTTCTGGAGGCATGCAGTAACGGCAGCGCAGATTACAGCGGTCGGTAATTGAAATCCTGAGATAATTAATCTGACGGTTACAGCTGGCTTCAATTCCCATTATTATCCCTCCGGGGTTTAAGATATCTTATCTGAGAATCTCCGGCAGGCTGATAACCGGATCTATTTTTCAAACTATCCTGAAAATCAGAACTTAAAATTACTTCCTTAAGTCTGGCAACTGCTCTGCTGTTTTCCAGGCGGGCCGGGAAAATCACTTCAAATCTTTCCCTGGTCAGGGGCACAAAGTCCAGCTCAAAGGCTTCGGCCATCGCCTTGATTCCCAGGCCGACATCGGCAGTGCCGGCTGCTACAGCCTGAGCCACCGCGGCATGGGTATATTCCTCCCGCTGATAGCCGCTGATCTCAGCAGGCTCAATTCCTCGCCTGCTCAGCTGATGATCCAGCAGGATCCTGGTTCCGGCCCCCCGCTGACGGTTGATAAAAGAGATTTCGTCATCTGCCAGATTGGATAAACCTTCAATCTTACAGGGGTTACCCCGGGCCACCAAGAGACCCTGCTCCCTCCAGGCCAGGGTCAGCAGACAGTATTTTTCCCGGGCTATCTGCCGGAGATAGGGAAGGTTATAATCACCGCTATCTGGATCCAGCAGGTGGGAGGTGGCCAGCTGACATTCTCCCCGGACCAAAGCATGAAGGCCGGCCTGGCTGCCCCGGGATTGAATCTTCAACTGCACCGGGTTATCCAGCAGCCGAAGTTCCTGTTGCAGGGTCTCCAATAGTGGGTCATTGCTGCCCAGCAGCAGCAGTCCCTCTTTGATATCCTGCTCCCTTTCCAGCAAAATTATTTCGGCCTCCTCTCCCGGACTCAAACCCTCCCGGTCGGCCGGCACCAGCAGCAAACCATCGGCCTGAAGGATGGATTTCATAGCTGCGGCCCCCCGACTCCGTGGTACTGCCACCGGTCTATCCCCGTTAGAGTTGGTGCCAGAAGATTCCTCCTGAGGCTCAGGATAATAAAGGTTGGCCCTGAGAAATTCCAGCCGGCCGGGACGGGAACTAATCTTCCTCTTTATCCTGGCGGTAATCTTATTCCGGTATTCCTGCTGGCGGCCTGCCAGCCAGCTGACTGCCGGCACGGCAAAGATATGAAAATCCAGCAAACAGGAAAGGGGATAACCGGGCAGTCCTATCACCGGAGTTTCATTGATACTGCCCAGCAGAACTGGTTTGCCGGGAGCTATATCGACTCCATGCAGAATAACCTCTCCCTTATCGGCCACAATCCCGGGAGTAAAATCCTTTTTGCCGGCTGAGGAACCGGCTATGATAATAATTAAATCAGTGGTTTCCACCAGAGCGCTGATCTCAGCTGAAATTCTGTCACGGTCATCAGGGATAATGCCGGCAAAATCAACTTCAATTTCATTCTGCTTGCACCAGCTGGAAATCATAGCAGAATTAAAATCAACTATCTCTCCCAAATCCGGCTCCTTTTCGGGTGGAATAATTTCATCTCCGGTGGCCAGCAGTCCCAGCCGGGGAGTTTTGTAAACTTCTATTTCCCTGATGCCTGCCTCCAGCAGAGCCCCAATGTGATATTCTTTCAGCCGCTGTCCGGTGGTTATCAGCTGCTCACCTCTGAGGACGCTTTCACCGATTGTTCTGACATGCTGCCAGGGGGCTGCTGCACTGAAGATGCGGACCTGGTTATCCTCCAGCAGTTCGACATCCTCAATCTTGATCACGGCATTATAGCCCTGAGGCAGGGGATCACCAGTATTAACTTCCTGACAACTCCGGGAAATTTCAAGAATTCCGGGATTTCTTTCGTTCACTCCCCGGGTCTGCTCTGCCTTAACTGCAATGCCATCCATGGCGGCAGCATTAAAATGGGGCGCAGATCTTTTAGCTCTAACTGCAGCAGCACTGATCCGTGCTGCTGCTTCCTGGACAGCAATATTTTCCCGGATCCGGTGAAGCTGTTGATAAAACTGCTGCCAGAGTTTTCGGGCCGCTGCCAGATCCTTTTTATCAAGATATACATTTCTCTCAGCCATCTTTATCTATTTCCTTTCTAAATAAAAGTCCCCTCTCCCCGGTAAGAGGAATAACCTCCACCGAAGAACCAGCAGGCAAACCCTCCTGCCCAGCAGCAATCCTTACCAATCCTGCTGACTCCACCAGGGTTGTTATTAAATTGGATTTGCCAGCGATCGGTCTGGCCCCGATAATCACATCTTTTTCCCTGCCATTATTCATCCGTGATAAAGCCACCGGAAAAAATTCCTCCCGGCCCGGAGCTGAGGAAATGGGCTGCTCCAGTCGGGCAGTAATTGCTGTCAGGTAAACTTCTTTTTTAGAAGGCAGAGAAAGGCCCCGGATTAACCTGATTAGAGCAGGAATAATCAGACTGGCAATTACCAGGGCAGAGGCCGGATTTCCTGGAAGTCCCAGCACCGGTGTTTCTTTCAGAAATCCAAGAATTGTGGGTTTGCCCGGCTTCACCGCCAAACCATGAAGCACAACTCCGGGACTGCCAGTCTGATTGATAACATCTATGGAAAGGTCTTTAACTCCAACCGAACTGCCCCCCGAAAGCAGAATCAGGTCACTTTTCCGACATTCTTCTAAAGCCCGGAGAAGTGCCTGACGGCTGTCTTCAACGATTCCGTAAAGCCGGGGTTTATGCCCCCATTCCTCCAACAAGGCTCCCAGAGCATAGCTGTTAATATCCCTGATCTCTCCCGGCCGGCGTTCTTCATCCGGTGAAATAAGTTCATTCCCGGTTGAAATAACAGCGGCTTCAAGAGCAGGAAATACCGGAACCCGGTAATATCCCAGGCCTGCCAGGGCTCCTATTTCAGGGGCCCCTAGTTTACTGCCGGCTTCAAGTAGCACGGATTCAGCTTTAATGTCATCTCCCTGATGGATAACATGCTGACCGGGAGCATAATCTGACATTACTTCAATCCGGCCATCGGGGATCTTTTCCGTGTCTTCAATCATTATACAGCAGTCCGCCCCCCGGGGCAGCATTCCTCCGGTGGGAATGGCAGCAACCTCTCCCCGGTTCAGTTCCAGGGAGGTGCTCTTTCCCATTTCCACTTCACCGATAACATCAAGATAAACCGGAAGATCAGGCCCCGCACCATAGGTATCTTCAGCCAGGGCTGCATAACCATCAACTGCCGAACGGGAAAAAGGAGGCAGATCTTCCCCGGCCTTAAGGGTCTCTGCCAAAATCCGCCTCCAGGCCTCTTTCAAATCCACCATTAGTTTCTGCTGCTGATGAAAGGGTCTCACATAATCTTTAAGAATATCAGCCAGTTCCTGGCTGGTTTTTAACTGTAAAAATTCTTTAGTCATAAATTTCCCGTTCCTTCCGTTATTTAAATAAACCTAGCTGACAGTGGCGTACCTTGATGCTCTCCCTGTTTAATTTTCTACCAAATTCTCCGTAACCAAAACCCAGTAGGTCACTGATAAGCTGGGCCCGGTAACAGCTAATTTCATCGCCGGGTAGAGTAAATTTTAGATCAGTTAAATCCTTATTATTTTGCAGTTCCACATAATCTACTATCAGCTGGGCTTCCCGCCGCACTTTCTCTACAGCACTATCTAAAGGTTCTCCCTCACTGACATAAATAATAAGACCGGGATTAATATATTCTGCAATTTCATTGCCCTCCACCAGCAGATAATCTATATCTTCCGCTAGCATTTTATAGGCCTTTTCCAGAGTTGAATTTAACTCTGACATTGTGGAGGAAAGATAAATAATCTGAGCTGCACCGGAATTCAGATAGGGGGAAATTTCGGGAGATTCGGCTCGCATTATGTTATGATCATCGGTTACCATGGCCGAGCCTGAATCCTTGATTTCACCTTTTAAGATGCCTATTCCACACCTAAGGTTATTGGTCAGCATAACGCCAAGTTTTGTCCGTCCGCTGCCCTCCGGCCGGCCGGTTAAAGCAATTGTTTCCATATATATCAACTTCCTTCCCTACTAGAGCAAATTCTCAATATTTTTCAATATTCCTGCAGGATTATTGTTATTTTTTCTTGAAATAAGGTAAATAACAGGCAGAACATATCCTGTAAACCAGCCCTTAAAAAGATAAATCGGTACCTGCAGCAGGGTACCGGAAAGCAAAATCTGGTCTCCTTTCCAGTAATGGGAGGCTCGGCGGTTTCCCGGCCGGCCCTGTCGGCCAGACAGTCCAGACTGCTTACCAATTAATTTCGGGACTGAAGGCTCGAAGACTCATAATTTTAAACAGATATTTTATTCTCTCATTCATTGTATCAAAAAAACTGCTAAATCTCCAGTTTTTAACCATATTATTCTCAAAGGGCAGGAAAGAGGTAAAAAGATGGGTGCTATCTTTGATTTTTCCTGGCACAGTATTGCTTTTATTCTAATTACACTGCTCTGGTGGCTGGAATTTCGCATCTTTCCCTCAACCGGAGCCAGACGCCAGGATGCCAGCAGTCAGAGCTTTAAATTAATTCTAGGAGCCATTCTAACTACCATCCTGGTTACCATAATTTTTACTATAGTTGATTTTGGTGTTATTTCAGGATTTCCCGGCAGGTTGATTCAAATCCTGGGTATAGCTGTCTATTTCTCCGGACTGGCACTGAGGTACTGGTGCTCCTATCTGCTGGGAATATATTTTGCCAGAGGTGTTGCTGCCCAGGAAGGACAGGAACTGGTCAGTTCTGGGCCCTATCGTATCCTCCGCCACCCACTCTATCTGGGATTGCTGCTCCTAACACTGGGAGTTCCCCTTTATTTTGGCAGTCTGCCGGGCCTGTTTCTAGGAGGCATCTTAATGACCTGGGCAATAAGAAAAAGAGTTCTGATTGAGGAAAGGAAAATAGCCAAGGCTCTGGGGAAGAAATATACCAACTGGGGCAAAGATCGCTATCGTTTAATTCCCTTTATTTATTAATCCGCCGCTGGAGGTGAAAAAACTGATTAATAATAAATCTGCAGTTATTATAGGAGCCGGTCTTGCCGGAATGTCAGCCGCCATCAGTCTTAGGACCGCCGGTTTTCAGGTTACCCTGCTGGAAAAAAACAGTCATTTTGGCGGCAAAGTAAACAGTTATAAAACCTCTGAATTCAATTTCGAACTTGGCCCCTCCCTGCTGACCATGCCAGAAGTTTTCGAAGAACTATTTAAGACAACCGGGAAAAATTTTCATCACTATGTCAGTCTGCAGCGCCTACCTTTGGAATGGCGGTCTTTTTTCAGCGATGGTACAAAAATTGACATCTACTCCCGGATAGAATCTACCCAGCAGAAAAATCCGGAACTGGGAAAGAAAGATATTAATACGCTGAAAGATTACCTTAATTACAGCCAGCAAATGTTTGATAAGATCAGAGAAGGTTATATAAAATTAGGGCTTGATACCAGTAAAGAAATAATAAAGCACTATGGGCTGTTTAAAACCTTTCGCGGTTTGGATGTCTTTCTCTCCATGAGTGATGTGGTTTTCAGATATATCAGCAACCCCTATATGAGAACTATCCTCAATTCTTTCAGCAGATATATTGGTTCTTCACCTTACCGGGCCCCTGCTGTCATGAATCTTCTCCCTCATGTTCAGCATGAATTTGGCCTGTGGCAGGTTTCGGGTGGAATGCAAAATCTGGCCCGGGCAGTCTATCTGCTGGCTCGAGAACTTGGAGTTAAATTTTACTTCCGCCATCAGGTTACTGCTGCGGATATCAGCAAAAATAAAATTTCAGCTGTAAGCACGGATAGGGACTCTCATTTTTCAGCTGATTATTTCCTCTCTAATATGGAGGTAATACCTTTCTATAAAAAAATAACCGGGGAAGATGAAGAATTTCTCAGTCAGTTTTCCCGGTATGAACCAAGCTGCTCGGGTTATGCCCTTCACCTCGGAGTTGATAAAAGCTATCCCCATCTGGCTCATCACAATCTGTTTTTTTCCAGCAATCCCCGGAATAATTACCGGTCAGTCTTCAAAAATTACAGTCTACCTGAAGATCCCACGATCTATCTAACCGCACCATCGCAAACAAACTCCCGGAGAAAATCTGAAGGGCAGCAATACTTAAAAATTTTAGTTCACGTACCCTACCTTCAAAAAGAGCCCTTCAGTCCGGAGGAATATGAAGAATTTGAGGAAAGAATTTTAAAAAAACTGGAAAATATGGCTCTGAAAAACCTGCGGGATAATATAATCTGCAGAAAAGTTTTGCTGCCGGAGGATATGGAAGCTTTATATTTCTCCAATCGGGGTTCGCTTTACGGGGTGGTGGCTGATATGGATAAAAACAGGGGATTGAAGGCGTCCAAAAAATGTGAAAAGTACGATAATCTTTTCTTTGCCGGCAGTACTGTTAATCCTGGCGGGGGGCTGCCCATGGTGGTTCTTTCCGGCCAGCAGGCTGCTGATAAAATTATCTCTCAGGAGGAAAACTCTCATGTTGAAAATTGATATACCGGGTTTTAAAGATCTCTCCATAGAAAAAATTGTCTTTGATTATAACGGCACCCTGGCCTTCCAGGGAGAAATCAGACCAGAAATACTGAAAAAGCTCAAGAAGCTGGCAGGCTATTTTGAAGTATATGTTGTCACCGCTGATACCTATGGAACGGTGAGCCAGACCTTTGCCGGCAGTTCTGTCAAGGTAAAAATTATCTCTGGCAGCCAGGGACGGAAGGATAAAGAAGATTTTGTGAAAAGTCTAAATTCCAGGGAGGTTCTGGCTATCGGAAATGGCAGAAATGACACCGCCATGCTGCAGGAAGCCACCCTGGGCATTGCTGTTTTAGGTGGTGAAGGAATGGCTGCAGAGCTATACCGCTCGGCAGATTTAATCTGCCCGGGAATCGCTGAAGTCTTTGAGTTGCTGGATAACCCCCGGGGACTTAAGGGCAGCCTGCGGGGTTAAATTTAAAAAATCCAGCCCTTCCGGAGTTCAGAAATAAAATTTGAAGAAAAATTAAACCCCGGGAATTCCCGGGGTTTTTCCAGTCGGTTAACTTTGAGTCTGCAGAAAGTATTTCCGGGATCTATTATAGGTTTTTTCTGCCTTTTCATCAAAAAGACAGCCCGGAACTTCTCCTTTATTATTATGGTATTGAATACAGGCACAGCAGTTACCCTTGCGAGGACAGGGTTCATAGGTGCAGCTGCAATAATCAAGGTTATTCTCCATTTCAGAACACTCCGGCATTCTCTCACCACCTCCCAGATGTTATTATCTGTACTTTTTCAGTATAATCTTACTATCTATCCTGAAAAATTTCAATGTTCTGGGGCCTGAATCAAACAAACATCTCCAGTTTCCTGCTGCCAGAAATATAAAGATTCTGTTCTTCCAGCCCTGAGAGATCACGGCTGTCAAAAATTATCAATAAATATTTCTGCCAGCCTATTAAATGAAGAAGTTTGCCTTTTTTACCGTATTCTATAGTTAAAGAAAAATTCAACTTTTCCTGGACTTTAAACGAGATTATTTTCAATGTCATTCCTCCCCACTTCGGAGTTGAAACTAACTGCCAACTTTAAATTTAAGATTTTCCTCAAAATTCCTACCGACAAACTGATTCTGATACAGCTCATAATAATATCCTTTCCGTTCTAACAGCTCCAAATGACTGCCAATTTCTCTAATCTTTCCCCCGGATAATACCAGGATTCGATCGGCATGCTTAATCGTAGATAATCTATGGGCTATGATGAAACTGGTCCTCCCGGCCAGAACCTGATCTACTGCTTTTTGTATTATAATTTCCATCTCGGTATCAATTGATGAGGTAGCTTCATCGAGAACAAAAAGAACCGGGTCATTTAAAATTGCCCGGGCAAATGAAATAAGCTGCTTCTGCCCGGTGGAGAGCAGATCGCCGCCTTCGCCCACCTCTGTCTGATAACCCCGGGGGAGTCTGACAATAAAGCTGTCAGCCTGAACCAGCCGGGCCGCTTTTTTTATCTGTGCTTCAGAGGCTGAAGGTCTGGCAAACCTGATATTATCAGCTATGGTACCGCTAAATAGATGAGGGTCCTGAAGGACATAGCCGAGATGGGACTGCAGCCAGCTCTGGGAACGACAGCGGTAGTCAATGCCATCCAGCAAAATTTGCCCGGAAACCGGCTCATAAAATCGGCAGAGCAGATTTACTATTGTGCTTTTGCCGGAACCGGTTTCTCCAACCAGGGCAATTTTTTCTCCGGGGTCTACCTCGAGATTAAAGTTTTCCAAGATCGGCTCCTCAGTCTGATAGGAGAAATCAATCCCCCGAAACTGCACCCGTCCCTTAAAACCAGGCCAGTTTGTGCGGTCGGGCTGTAAAATAGTGCCGAACCGGGCTGAAACCTCTTCAGTATCAGTAATTTCCGGTTTGGTATCTATTAGAGATAATACCCGCTCTCCGGCTGCCTGAGCTGACTGCAGTTCGGCAAAAATCCGGGCTAACTCCCGCACTGGCTCAAAAAACTGAATGGTGTAGTTAACGAAAGCTACCAGTGTGCCATAGGTTATAAGGCCCTGGAAAACTGCCGAGCCTCCCCGCCAGAGAGCCAGACCCGTCCCTATACTGCTCAAAGAGAGAACCAGCGGCATAAAAAGAGCTGAAAAAATTGCAGCTCTAACCGAAGAAGCTTTCATGCTTGCCGTGAGATCAGCAAACTCTCTGGAGTTATCTTCTTCTCTCACCAGGGTTTTGCTGGTTAGGGCTCCACTGATGCTTTCATTAAAGGCTCCAGTTATTCTGGAGTTTAACTTCCGGACCAGCCTGAATTCTCCCAGAATTTTCTTCTGAAAGTAAAGACTGATCAGGATCAGGAGAGGTACCACTGACAGGGTAATTAAAGCCAGGCGAAAATTTAAAATCAGCATTATCCCCATTATTGTGACCATCATGCTGCCGCCCCAGACCAGATCAACCACTCCCCAGGAAATGACACTGCTCAACCTGTGGATATCGGAGGTCAACCGGGCCATCAACCAGCCAACCGGTCTCTTATCATAGTAGGCAAGCGGGAGCAGCTGAAGCTTCTCAAAGGCTGCCTGGCGGATATCACAGGCAATATCTGTCTCCAGCCTGCCGGCCAGATAAATAAAGAGAAAGATATTTAAAGCCTGCAGGGAAATAATTAGAAAATACACCAGAGCAAAACCCCTGAATCCCTCCAGTTGATTGGGGACAACAAAATTATCGATTGCATAGCGTGTCATGAGCGGCAGCACGGCATCCACTCCGGCTACCAGCAGCATGACCGCTGCCAGTCCCAGTAATATTTTTTTATTGGGTAGGCTGTATTTTATGATCTCCTTCCAGAGATCTAGATTGATTTTTTTGTTATAGGTTTCTTCCTGCATGGTTTGCATCCTGATCACTCCTATCTTAACTTACTATCTCTTCTTCATTCTGCAGCTGCCAGGTCCGGCGGTAGATACCCGGTTCCTTAATAAGCTCCTGATGAGTCCCCAGCTGAACAATTTTCCCCTGTTCCAGCACCAGAATCTGATCCGAAGAAGCCAGAGTGCTGATACGGTGAGAAATTATTATTTTTGTCAGATCAGCATAATTATTTTTAAGTGCCTGTCTGATTCTGAGATCGGTTTTGGTATCGACGGCACTGAGAGAATCATCAAAGATCATTACCGGGCAGTTTCTTACCAGAGTTCTGGCAATGGACAGCCTCTGTTTCTGACCCCCGGAGAGGGAGACTCCTCGTTCCCCCACTTCAGTCAGATAACCCCTATCAAATTCAGAGACTACTTCATGGACAGCTGCAATTTCAGCTGCTCTCTCCAGCTCAGAGGACTCAACCTCCGGGGCGGCCAGAGCAATATTATCTTTGATACTACGGGCAAAGAGATAGGGTTCCTGAAGAATCAAACCAATCTGCTGTCTGATCCAGCCCCGATCATACTCCTTTAGCTCCCGACCATCTATTTTAATTGAACCCTGCTGATAGTCATAGAGTCGGGTCAGCAGATAGGTCAGGGTGCTCTTGCCAGAACCGGTGGAACCGAGAATCCCCAGAGTTTCTCCCGGCTGAACGGTAAAGGAAATATTCTCCAGAACCGGTTCACCGGGCTGGTAGTTAAAGCTGAGATTGCGAACTTCAATTCTTCCCCGTATCTGTTTCTGAAGCCCCAGCTGGCTGAAATCTTCCCGGGGTTCATTGAGGATCTGCTGCATCCTTTCAACAGCCACCTGGGATTTGCCCAGATCGGTTAAAATCCTGCCGGCCTG
>LKMJ01000804.1_pt1 | contig 25864 bp, 18 predicted proteins | sample 643391 | NCBI WGS metagenome assembly LKMJ01 (sample SAMN04112250, study PRJNA286221) | soda lake metagenome | biome: soda lake; feature: Kulunda Steppe; material: water; isolation source: sample PL-Br10 brine of Picturesque Lake | place: Russia: Kulunda steppe | collected 2010-07 | reverse complement strand
GGGGTGGATCCCCGGCACCCGGTATCGCTCAATCCGTGTCGCCGTCGGCCGCTGCGCCCTGCTGCTGCCACTGCCAGGTATCCCGCATCATCGTGGCCAGGTCCCGCTCGGCCCGCCAGCCGAGCTCCCGTTCCGCTTTGCTCGGGTCGGCCCAGCACTCTGCAATGTCGCCGGGTCGGCGATCCGTGACCCGGTAGGGGACCGGCCGACCGCTGGCCTCTTCGAACGCACGGACCATTTCCAGGACGCTGTAGCCCTCGCCGCGGCCCAGGTTCCAGACGTGACTGCCCGTCTGTGCCTCAAGGAACTCGAGCGCTCGCAGGTGGCCCTCCACGAGATCCACCACGTGGATGTAGTCGCGCACCCCGGTCCCGTCCCGGGTCGGGTAATCATTACCGAAGACGCTCAGCTGCTCGCGCTCGCCGCTGGCCACCTGGGCGATGTACGGCACGAGGTTGTTGGGGATACCCCGTGGCGACTCGCCAATCAGCGCACTCTCGTGTGCCCCGACGGGGTTGAAGTAGCGCAGGAGACCGATGGACCAACGCGGGTCTGCGCGCCCCAAGTCGAAGAGGATCCGTTCCACCATGTGCTTGCTGCGGCCATACGGGTTGGTCACGTTCCCGGTGGCAGCGTCCTCGTCGATTGGTACCCGGACTGGGTCCCCATAGACAGTGGCCGAGGAGCTGAAGATCAGCCGTCGCACGCCGGCGCGCTCCATCGCCTGGCAGAGGCGCACGGTACCGCCTACATTGGTGTCATAGTAGGCGAGGGGCCGGGTCGCGCTCTCACCGACGGCCTTGAGGCCGGCAAAGTGCATGACGGCATCGAAGGGCTCGTTGGAGAAAACCGTTTCGAGGGTGGCCGCATCGCGGATGTCGCCCTCGATGAACGCGGGGGCCTGTCCCGTGATCCGTTCGATTCGGGGGGCGATCGTGGCTGTACTGTTCTCCAAGTTGTCCAGGATGACGACCTGATGGCCGGCCTGGATCAAGGCCACCGCCGCGTGACTGCCGATGTAACCGCTACCACCCGTAACGAGGACACGCATTGGACCGATTTCCTTATCAACATTGGTTGAGTCGCAGTGTAGCACCTCGGCGCCCAGTGGAGACCGACGGGCATGGCCCGGAAAGGGCCTCGCAAATAGTGCAGCTCGCTGGGGGTGGTGCAAGCGCGGGGCGTGAGATTCATCAACAGGAAGGGGGTGGCCATGGAGCTTGACCGTTCGGCCCGAATTGCTCGGATGGTTGCCGCCGCTGGGCTTCTAACGTTCCTTGCCGGCTGCGCCTCGCTCCCGCCTGCCCCCAGCACCGTTGATGACGCGGAAATTGAGCAGTACATCATTGGGCCTGGCGATACGCTTAGCGTACAGGTCTGGCGCAACCCCGAACTCTCCATCAGCGTCCCGGTTCGGCCCGACGGACAGATATCCACGCCGTTGGTGGAGGATGTCCAGGCCAGCGGGGTCACCCCCACCGAGCTGGCGCGGGTCATGGAGGAGGAAATCAGCCTCTACCTGCGGGATCCGGTGGTGACCGTGATCGTGACCGGCTTCGCTGGCCCCTACGATCGCCAGGTCCGCGTCATCGGGCAGGCGGCAGAGCCGCGCGCGCTGCAGTATCGCGAGGACATGTCGGTCATGGACGTGATGATCGAGGTCGGCGGGATCACCGATATCGCAGCGGGTAACCGGACGGTGCTGATCCGGGACGAGGATGGCGAGCGCAGGCAGTACCGGGTTCGCCTCCACGATCTGCTCAACCGGGGCGAGATCGAGGCGAATATCGACATCAAGCCCGGCGACGTTCTGATCATCCCGGAACGGTTCTTCTAGGCGACTGCCATGGAACGGGGGCGCAGTGAGGCGCCCCTCTGGAGGCGTCAACGTGCGTTTTTTGGGTCACTTTGTGCCGCGCAACGTGATGGTGCTGGTGGGTCTGGAGGGTCTGCTGGTCCTCGCAGGGCTGGCGATCATCCTGCCCCTGCAATTCGGGGCCCCAGGGGCCTTGGGCTGGGAGGAGATCCAGCTTAAGGCCGAGATCGCGGTCGCCGCCGGGGTGGTGGTGATCAGCATGGCTGGGATGGGGCTCTACGATGCCGGCCAGATCACCATGCGAGATGGCCCGCTGATGCTGGGCGTGCGCCTTTTCCTTGCCATGCTTGCGGCGGTTGTTGGCACCCTCGTCGTCCTGGCTGCCATGCCGGCCCTGGCCTTGGCGTCCGGCCCGCTGCTCGTTGCCGTCGCCGCGGTCTTCATCCTGATCCTGTTCAAGCGAGTGCTCTACCAGCGGGTGGTCGCCTCGGATCGTTTCAAGCGGCGGATCCTGACTCTGGGCGTTGGTAGTCGCGCCGCGGCTGTCGCCGAAATGCAGGGGGAAAATCATCGCTGCGAGATGCCGTACGTATTCCTCGGTTACGTCGCCACGCCAGGGGCCGATCACGTAAACGTGCCCGCAGACGAGGTGATCCACCAGCAGGAGGGTGAGCGGCTACTGGATATTTGCCGCAGGTACGGTGCCGATGAGTTGGTGGTGGCGGTGCGGGATCGGCGCTGTCAGTTGCCCGTCGAAGAACTGCTCGATTGCAAGCTCCGCGAGGTCTCGGTGATCGACCTCACCAGTTTTCTTGAAAGAGAGCGCCGGCACTTGAGGCTGGATTCACTGAACACCAGCTCGCTGATCTTCGGTGAAGGGTTCCGCCAGAACGGGGTGCGCACCACGGTCAAGCGGTTGTTCGATGTCCTCGTCAGCCTGGTCCTGTTGCTGATCACGCTGCCGATCATGATCGTCACCGCTCTGGCCATCAAGCTGGAGAGCCAGGGGCCGATCTTCTTCCGCCAACAGCGGGTGGGCTCTGGCAATGAGCCCTACTGGCTCTACAAGTTCCGGAGCATGCGGCAGGATGCGGAAAAGAACGGGGTGCCGGTCTGGGCGCAAAAAGATGACGACCGGGTGACCCGGGTCGGACGCATCATCCGCAAGCTGCGCATTGATGAGCTGCCGCAGATCCTCAACGTGCTCAAGGGAGAGATGTCGTTCGTCGGGCCCCGCCCGGAACGGCCCCTGTTCGTCGATCGGTTAAGCGAGGAGGTGCCGTTCTATCGGGCCCGTCATACGGTGCCTCCAGGGATCACCGGTTGGGCACAGATCTGCTATCCGTACGGGGCGTCTGTCGAAGACGCACGGCAGAAGCTGCAATACGATCTCTACTACGTGAAGAATCACACGTTCTTCCTGGATCTGGTCATCCTGATCCGCACGGTTGCCGTCGTGCTCTTCGGTCAGGGCGCCCGGTAACGCCCGGAGGCGCATCATGCTCTCTGCTGCAAGCTACGCCGTGGCAGTGGCCGCGTTCCTGGCGCTTGCCGGGGCCACCTTGGTGCTCTGGCGGGACCGACTCGGCGCTATCGCGTTGGCGGCGGCCGCGCTTCTGACCGCCGGCTGGGCGGGCGAACACGTCTGGCTGTCGCTCCAGTTCGATGACGGCGCGGTGGTGATGGGCAGCGGCTTCTCCGAGGTGGTTCGAGCGGGCGGCTGGTTCGTCCTGCTGCTGGTCCTGATGGCGCGTATGCATAGCCATAACCTTCGGGGCCAGCGGGTGTTGCGCCGTTGGGGGGCTGTCCTGGGCGGCTTACTGTTGCTGGCCCTGGTCCCGCTGATGGGGCCCGGGTCGGGCCTGGAGCCGCTCTACGGGTTGGTCCTGCTTCTGCTCGCGATCACCGGATTGGTCCTGGTCGAGCAGACCTATCGCAACACCCCGGAGCGAGAGCGCTGGTCGATCAAGCTGCTCTGCCTGGGCGTGGGCGGGATTTTCGCTTTTGACCTTTTCCTGCTCGCGGATCGGGTGCTGTTTCAGGCGGTGGAGACGCCGACCATCCAGGCGCGCGGACTGGCCAACGCCTTAGTGGTGCCGCTCCTTGCGATCTCCATGCGGCGGCAGCTGCCCGTGGACAAGGCCCCGGTGATCTCCCGGCACCTGGTCTTCCATACGGCGGCGCTTACCGGCGCCGGCCTCTACCTGCTGGCGGTGGGGGGGGCAGGCTACCTGCTCCGGGAGCTTGGCGGCGACTGGGGGGCACTCCTCCAGGCAGCGCTGCTGTTCGGCGCTGTGCTGCTGCTGATCCTGGTCCTGTTCTCGGGTAGCTTTCGCGCCCGCCTGCGCGTGCTGATCAATAAGCATTTCTTTAACTACAAGTACGACTACCGGCAGGAGTGGCTGCGCTTTACCGAGATCCTCTCCAGGGAGCATGGCGAGCTACCGCTGCGTCAACGGGGCGTGGGGGCCATCGCCGAGTTGGTGGACAGCCCGGGCGGGTTGCTTTGGGTTCAGGATCGCCAAGGTGACTACCGGCTGGAAGGGGTGCTGAACCTCGGCGAGCCGGATCACCCGCCAGAGCCGGAGGAAGGGGGGGTGGTGCCGTTTCTTCGCCAGACCGGGTGGGTGGTGGACCTCGACGATCTGCGCCGTGCTCCGGAGTTGTACCCGGGCCTGCAGCCGCCTGCCTGGTTGCTGGAGAACCGTCGCTACTGGCTCCTTGTACCACTGCTCCAAGGCGATGATCTGACCGGATTCGTGGTGCTGGCTCAACCCCGAGCTTCCCGGGTGATCGACTGGGAAGAACGGGATCTGCTCAAGACGGCAGGGCGTCAGCTTGCTGTCTATGTGGCGCTGATGCAGACCGACGAGGCCCTGTTGGAGGCGCGGCAATTCGAGACCTTCCACCGTCTGGCGGCCTTCCTGGTCCACGATTTGAAGAATGTCTCGGGCCAGCTTGCATTGGTGCTGGCCAATGCCGAGCGGCATCGGGATAACCCGGTATTCGTGGCTAATGCCTTCGAGACCGTCGGTCATGCTCGAGAGCGCCTGGACCGGACGCTGGCGCAACTGCGCCATGCCCAGCCAGGTCCGGCGGCACCGGCGCAACGGGTGGAACTCGCCGAGGTCCTGCGTCAGGTGGTGAATGGCGCGCGGGGTGAGCCGCGCCCGGAGCTGCAGCTGGATCAGGAGGTTCAGGTAGTGGCCGACCATGATCGGCTGTTCAATGTCCTGGCCCACCTGGTTCGCAATGCCCAGGAGGCCACGCCAGCGGACGGTCAGGTGACGGTTCGGCTGAGTCAGCGCCAGGAATGGGGCTATATTGTGATCGAGGACAACGGGCACGGCATGGACCCGGTCTTCATGCGGGATCGGCTGTTCCGGCCGTTCCAGACCACCAAGGGAAATGCAGGGATGGGCATCGGCGTCTATGAGGCGCGGGAGTATATTGCTGCCCTCGGCGGGCGGATCGACGTCGATAGCGAACCGGGTAGTGGCACGCGCTTCACGGTGCGGTTGTTGGCGCGGACGGCCGCGGCGGCGCCGGCCCCCGCGGTGGCTGTGCCCTAAGATTGGACAAGGAGCGAGGGACGGTGGCCAATACCTATAAGCTACTGATCATTGAGGATGACGAGGGGCTGCAGGAGCAGCTGCGCTGGTGTTTCGACGGCTACGAAATCGTCCAGGCCTATGACCGCGCGCAGGCGGTGAAGGAGGCGCGCCGCCATCAGCCGGAGCTGATGCTGGTCGACCTGGGGTTGCCTCCGGATCCGGCCAACGCCAGCGAGGGGCTGGCCGCGCTGCAGGAGGTCCTCGGTGAGGCTCCGCAGAGTAAGGCGATCGTCGTTACCGGCAACGACGACCGGGAGAATGCCCTGCGTGCCGTGGCGCTTGGCGCCTACGACTTCTACAGCAAGCCGGTGGACGCCGATACGCTCCGGCTGCTGGTGGACCGGGCCGCCCAGCTCTACAGCCTTGAGGCGGAGAACCGGCACCTGGCCCAGCGCTCCGCCTCGCCGTTGGACGGCTTTCTCACGGGAGATCCGGAGATGCTCCGCGTCTGCCAAATGGTCGAGCGGGTCGCCCCGGCGGATGCGACGGTGTTGCTGCGTGGGGAGAGCGGGACCGGCAAAGAGATCCTGGCCCGCGCTGTGCATCGGCTCAGTGGGCGCAGCGAGCAGCGATTCGTGGCCATCAACTGTGCGGCTATCCCCGAGAACCTGCTCGAGAGCGAGCTCTTCGGCTACGAGAAGGGGGCGTTCACCGGTGCCCATCGTCAGACCATCGGCAAGATCGAGTACGCGGACGGTGGCACCCTGTTCCTCGATGAGATCGGTGACCTGCCCCTGAGCCTGCAGGCGAAGCTGCTGCGTTTTCTCCAGGAGCGGACCATCGAGCGGGTTGGCGGACGCCAGTCGATCCCGGTGGATGTGCGCGTGGTCTGTGCCACCCACCGCGACCTGGGGCAGATGATCCGCGAAGGGGAGTTCCGTGAGGATCTCTTCTATCGGGTTGCCGAGATCGAACTGACCATCCCGGCGCTGCGCGAGCGCCAAGGCGATGCCGCCCTCGTTGCGCACTCCCTTCTGGAGCGCTTCGCGCGCGAGCAGCGGCATCCGCGGCGCGAGTTTACCCCCGAAGCCATCGACGCGATCGAAGCCCACTCTTGGCCCGGGAATGTCCGCGAGATGGAGAACGTCATCCGTCGAGCGGTCATCATGGCCGACGGCAAGAGGATCACGCGGGAAGAGCTCGGTCTGGAAATGCCCAGCGACGACCAGGGAGGGGATAGCGGTCTGCGGCTAAAACAAGTCCGCGACCAGGCCGAGCAGCAGACGGTAGTCCGGGCGTTAAGCCGTTGCAACGGGAACATCGCCCAAGCAGCAGCCTTATTGGGGGTGTCCCGGCCAACGTTGTACAGCCTCATGCACAAGTACGGCATGCGCTAACCGCCTGTACGTAAGCAAAAATGCGGGGGGCGTGTGCCCCCCGCGGGGCGCTGCGGCGCTTTACCGGGCGCCTAGGCGTTAGGCGGCCGGTTCAGTCTCGCTCGTGCGCCGCCGGTGGGCCACGCCCGAACTGGCTGCCAGAAGAACCAGCGCCCCACCCATGAGCATCAAGGTGCTGGGCTCCGGAACCTGGAAGTCCACGCTGCCCCGGCGGTCGCCCGCATAGTGCGTGTAGAGCTCTTGCTCGGCGTCCGTGAACGTTTCCTCGTCCTCGTTGAGCACGGTGCTTCTGTTGGCTTCCAGTGCACCACCGGCCTCGCCGAAGGCCGTAATGGCAACCTCCTGGGCCAACAGCTCTGCCCAGTCCTCCGGGTTTGCCGTGGCCCAGAATCCTTCCCGCGCAAAGTCCACATCGAAGAGAAGATCAAACTGCGTGGCATTGATCCGCTCCAGGTTCCCATCGTCGTCTTCGATGAGTTCGGCCAGAGCTGAGCCGCTGGTAAGTTCCACGCTAAGAACATGTTCGCCGGAGCCGGCGTTCTGCCAGACCTCACTGTCGGCATCGAATGCGTCACCCGTGGCCAAATCGCCTTGGCGAATCTCAGCGTCTTCTTCGCCGCCAAAGAAGAAGTCGATCGTGCCGCCATCGTAGGTGAGCTGGCCGTCGTCGCCGATGGTTCCAGTAATATTGTCCCATCGAAGGGTCATATCCCGCTGACCGAGCCCTACAAGCTCGTCATCCCCTATATCGTACGGGTTGTAGGCGTCGATCCGGCCGAATCCAATATCATTGAACTCCGATCCGCCATCTGGAATCCAGTTGTCTCCTTCGCTGGTTCCGAACTGGGTGGTGGCGGTACGCAGTGACCAGCCCAGTGAGGTTAACGGTTCGGTCGGCCCGTCATCGAAACCTTCAAAATCAGTGGGATCAATGGTGAATTGTGTCCCGTACACGGGCGCTGTGACCAACCCGAGCGTGAGTGCGGCCGGAGCTCCAAGCCAGAGTGTTTTCCTTGCGTTCATGAGTCTTCTCCTGACTGTATTGCCTGCAGTTCGTGTGTGTACGTTGCTAGCCCGCATGGATGTGGGCGTTCTTCCCGAGCGCCCGCTGCGGTGGATGCATCGGCCGTGCCAATAGCGCGCAGAATCGGCTGGATGGCGCGCTGTGACTCGTGCACGCGGCCGGTCAAGCGGTTGAGGCGCACGTTGTGTGTAAACCCCTTCGACAGCGACCGTGTTTGCTCATCGATCTTCGATGGCGGTTTTCCTTCGGAAAATGGTCCGCTTCGCGAAATCTTGGTATCGCAGACGCCGGGAGGCAGTGCGGCTCGTCTTGTATAGAGCAGCGACGGTCGATCCCCGTAGGGATCGTGTTTTGCATTGACTCCGGCGCCGTTACGAGGAATGCCGCCCCTTGTCCGATGGATTGGGACGAGCCCTCAGGCAGGCAGGTAAAGAGAGGTGGTGGCGCCTACAGTTGTACTGGCAAGACAGACTGCACGCCGTGAGTAAATCACAGATTGAAAGCAAGGGTATGGCGTTGGGATCTTTTGGGAGGTCGCCATGGAGCGTTGGTATGGGTTTCGCCTGGGACGGTTTCAGTTTGGTTCTGACACCGGGCGGGTCAGGAAGTGGGTTGTGAGCTGGGCCACCTTTGGCCTTTGTGCAGTCACCCTGGGTGCCTGCGATGCATGGACAGGGCTCACGGAGGAGGAGTACCTGGAGCGGGCGGTCTCGCAGATGGAGGCTGGCGACTACCGCGGGGCGGTGATTGACTACCGCAATGCGCTTCGGGAGCGGGATGCGCCGGAGACACGGGGCCAGCTGGGGCTGGCATACGCCGGGGACGGAGAGGTCGAGGCCGCGGTGAACCATCTGAGCCGGGCGATGGAGCAAGGCGCTGAACCTGAGCGTTACATGCCAACCTTGGCTCGCCTTTATCACGAGACCGGGCAGCACGGTGAGGTCCGGTCCCTGGAGACGGAAACGCTGGAGGGCGAGGCCCGGGCTCGGGTCCTGGCCTACCAGGCGGCGTCTGCCTACCACCGCGGTTATGCGGATCAGGCGGGAGATCTCCTGGCCGAGGCCGAGGCGTATGAGGATCCGCTGCCGGAGGTTGAGCTCGCCCGATCCTTTCATGCGCTCAACGCTGGGGATCAGGAGCGGGCGCGGGAGCACCTGGCCGAGGCGATTGCCCTCGATCGACGCTACTACGCCGCCTGGTCGCTCAAGGGCACCCTGGCCAATGCCGCTGGGGATATCCAGGCCGCGCTGGAAGCGCTGGATCGGGCGATCGAGTTGCGCCCGGACTACGTCGCGGATCGTTTCACCCGCGCATGGGTCCGTCTTAGCGATGGCGACCTGGCCGGAGCCCGTGACGACGCGGATCTGCTGGTGGAGCACGCCTCGGATTATCCGGGGGGGCATCATGTGAAGGGGTTGCTGGCGTTGGAGGACGATGATCCGGATGCAGCCCGCAGGCACTTTGAGCAGGCGTTGGCGACGCAACGCGAGTATCGCCCGGTGCGGCCCTATCTGGCGGCGATCGAGCTGGATCGGGGTAATCGGTCGCAGGCCGAGCACCACCTCAACCGTTACCACGCCTCGGGGCCGGGGACGGTCAGCAGCTACAGCCTCCTGGCGCGGCTCTACGTGGCTCAGGATCGTCCGCGGGACGCTCAGAAGCTTCTCGCCGAAACGCTCACTGATCGGCCGGATCTTGTCGGTGAATTGGGCGATCACCTAGGTGCGCTGTATCTCGATCACGGGGATCACGAACTGGGGATCGCGGCCCTGCGACGGGTGATCGAAGCGGATCCAGAGGCGCTTGAGGCGCGCGAGATGCTCGGTCTCGCTTTGCTGCTTGCCGGTCAGGAGGAGGAGGGGCTTCAGGAACTGGAGGCAGTGGCCGCCGATTCCGGTGGCTTGCGAACCGCGGATCTGACCCTCGTCCAGGCGCATATTGAAGCCGAGCGATTCGATCAAGCCCTGGCAGCCGCGGAGCGGATTCAGGACAAGGCGCCGGACGATCCTCAGGGGTACAACCTGCAAGCGGCCGTTCGTCTCGCTCAGGGGGACACTCAAGAGGCGCGCCGTCTCCTGGGTGAAGGTCTGGAGAAAGTACCCGGACACCCTCAGTTGGCTCTGAATCTCAGCTCTATTGAGCTTGCTGAGGACGATGCCGATGCTGCCATCAAGACGCTGCGGGCGGCTCATGCGCAGAACCCGGGCGATGGGCGGGTGGCGGCCCGGCTGGCCGACCTGCTGATGCGTGCGGGTCAGACGCAAGAGGGTTTGTCCGTTCTGGAGGAGACCTTGGAAGAGCGCCCGGAGGATTTGCGGCTGCTAACGACCGCTGCGCGGTCCTATAGCGATGTCGGGGAGCACGCCAAGGCCGGCGAGCTGCTCGAGCGAGCCACCCGTCTCAGCCCGGAAACGGCCGATCTGTATTACCTTCTCGCCGGCGAGCGTCAGGCTGCGGGCGACCGGGACGGGGCGGTGCAGGCCTTGGACGATACCTTGGCGGCTGATCCGGAGCACACGGCCGCGGCCCGCGAGCGCTCGCGCCAGCTGGCTCGGGCCGGGGAGCACGACCGGGCCGCGGAGGTCTTTGCGCCGGTCGTCGAGGCCCGCCCGGAAGAGCCCGAAGTCATGGCCCAGAGTGCTTGGTTGGCTCACCGGGCCGGCCGGGTTGACGAGGCGGCAAAGCTCTACGGCGAGGCCCTGGCCGCGAGGGTGGAGCGGCCATGGGTGCTTGAGGCGCATACGGCCAAACAGGCGGCTGGTGATCCCGAAGCGGGTCTTGCCCACCTTCGGCGCTGGCTCGAGGAGCATCCCGGAGATGAGGAGGTGCGCCACGTCCTGGGCTCGGCACTCTTGGAGGCAGAGCAGTACGAGGAGGCGCGCCGGGTCTACCAGCGACAGGTGGAATGGCGGGATGACGATCCGGTGGCGCTGAACAACCTGGCCTGGCTGCTGCGGGAAGAGCAGCCCGCCGAAGCCCTGGAATACGCCGAGCGGGCCCACGGGTTGGTGCCCGAGGAGGCGACCATCCTCGATACCCTCGGTATCACCCTCCTTCACAATGATCGGGCTGCGGAGGCGGTCGAGCGACTGGAGCAAGCCAGCCACCTGGCCCCGGGCAATCCCGAGGTTCAGCTGAACCTCGCGCGGGCGCTACGGGCCGATGGACGGGAGGAGCAGGCCCGCGGAGTGCTCGAGTCGGTGCTGGATGCACATAACGACTTCCCGCAGCGGCGGGAGGCTGAGGAGATCCTGGCTGAGTTGCGCCGCTGAGGAATCAGAGAACTACCGGAAGGGGTAAAAGGGCGGGTGGGCATATTTGCCCACCCGGTTTCCCAGACAATCGAGGGTTACGCGGAGAGGAGGTCGCCATCCCTGCGTGAGCGGCGATGGCCCGCACCACCGGCAACGAGGCCGAGCAGGAGCAGGGAGCCGCCCATCAGCATCAGGGTGCTCGGCTCCGGCACGGCGAAGTTCATGGAGCCCCGACGCAGCCCGGCGTAGTGCGTGTAAAGGAGCCCGTCCGCGTCGTCGAAGACCGCGTCCTCATTGATGACGGTGTTCCGTCCGCCAAGGGCCCCTCCCGCCTCCCCGAACGCGGTCAGCAGCTGCAGCCCGATCAGCTCCTCAAACGGTTGACCGTTCGCCGTGGCCCAGAATCCCTCCAGCGCGAACGTCACATCGAAGAACAGATCGAATTGCGAGGCCTCGATCCGGTCCAGGTTTCCATCCCCGTCCGTGATCAGGTTGGCCAGCGCGCTGCCACTGCGAAGCTCCAGGGAGAGCACTCGTTCTCCGTCCCCTGCGCGAATCCAGGGTTCGCTGGTGTTATCGAACGGGTCACTGCTCTCGATATCGCTGCGCCCAATTCCCTCGCCGCCGAAAAAGAAGTCAATCGTTCCGCCTTGATAGGTGAGTCCGCCGCCCTCGGCGATCGTTCCCGTGATGTTATCCCAGCGCAAGGTCATATCCCTTGATCGGAGTCCGACAATTTCGTCGTCGCCGATGTCGAACGGGTTGTAGGCGTCGATCCGGCCGAAGCCAATGTCCGTGAAGGTCGACCCAGCATCCGGGATCCAGTTCGCGCCAGCACTGGTGCCGAACTGGCTCGTCGCGGTGCGCAGTTCCCAGCCGAGCGAGGTCAAGGGGGCTGTTGGTCCATCATCGAATCCGTCGAAATCGCTCGGATCGATGGTAAAGAGGGTTGCGTGTGCCGGTGCCGCCATTAATGCCGTGGCGAGAACGGCTGACGTCGCGAGACCCAGGATTTTCCGGTCTTTCATGGGGGGATCCTCCGTGGTTAAGGGCGGCCCGATCGTGGCCGGGCCGCAGTCGATCCGGGCCTGTGGCCCGTGACTAGAATCAGCAATATCGAGGCCACAGAGGGTCCCTCGCGAAACGAGGAAACAAACGGCTTTTCTTATAGTGGGTTAGCGGGAGGCAGCCCGTTCTCGGGCAGGGCAGCCGGCCGAGCTTGTAAGGGGAAAAAAACACACCGATGATCTGGTAACTTGCACCGACGGCGCAGGGGGTGGAAAGTAGGTTCGATTTAGCACGTACGGTCGGTAGCCCGGGGTACAAGAATGACGTTCCATTCGTTTCCGCGGCCTGTTCAAGGTCTGATGTTCGCCGCCTCCCTGGGAGGGGGGCTGTGTCTTGCTGTAGGCGTCTCTGCGGGTGAGCCGGCCGATGGGCAAGAGCTCGCGCAGTGGGTCTACGACCGCCCCGAGGGCGACGATGCGGTGCAACGCGGGCGCATGATCCTGGATGGGCCGGGGCGCTCGGAGCGGGAGCGGTCGTTCTACGAGTATCGCCTGCAGGTTGAAGCAGAAGAAGTCTGGAATCTTGTGCGGTTTACCGAGCCATCGGACGTCGCTGATACGGCCATGCTCACCCGGGACTATCCCGATGGGAGTACGGACCAGTGGCTCTATCTTCCGGCGTTGGATCGGGTCAGGCGGGTTGCCTCCGAGCGCATGGGGGGGCGCTTCGTGGACAGTGACTTTTTCTTCGAGGATCTACGGGATCGCAAGGTGCATCAGGATGAACACGAGTACCTGGGGCGCGAGGAATTTGAGGGTCTTCCGGTGTTTCGCCTGGAGAGCCGCCCCGCGGAAGGCGACAACTCCGTCTATACGTTGCGGGATCAGTGGATCCATGAAGATTCGTACGTGCCCCTGCGCATCGACTACTACCAGGGTGACGAGGAGCCGGCCAAGCGTTTGACGGTGCAGGCCCTAGAGCAGCATCAGGGCTATTGGACGGTGGTCGAGAGCACCATGGAGGATCTTCACAGCGGTCATCAGACGCGGTTCCTGATTGAGGAGGTGGTCTACGACCAGGGCTTGCCCCAAGACCTCTTCTCACGCTCGGCGCTATCGGATCCGGGGCGCGAACGTGCCTATCGTCCGTAGTAAGCCGGAGGCCGAGTTCAACTCGGTCTTGTTAGGGGCGCTTCTCGCTGTAGTGGCAATGACCGCTTGGGTGCCGATTTCGGTAGCTGGGGCAGCGGGCAAAGGCATGCTTGACGCGGCAGAAGTGCAGGGGTTGGCCGGGGGCGGTGATGGGGGAAGCGGTATTCGCATCGGTGAGCCCTCGCCGGCGGATGCCGAGGAGGAGGAGCCCGAGGCGGAGGCGTGGCTGCCGGAAGATTGGTCGTTCGGGCTTGAGCGTGTCCGCCTCGATGCGGGGTGGATGCCCCGCAGCGACTCCTACGCGGATCTTGTGTATCACGGTCATCTGCTGATGCGTGCGGACTGGCAGCCCCGCGGGCCCTGGAGTGGCCGGGCCGAGGGTCGATTGGATGGTCACTACCAGCGTAGTGGGCCTCGTGTCGCAGCAATCGACCTTGATTACGGCGAGACTTACCTCCGCTACCGTGGTAATGGGTGGCGTGCCACCGCCGGGGCTCAACGGGTGAACTGGGGACGCATCGATGAGGTTCCGCCCACCGATCGACTGGGCGTCGAAGACCTCTCACGCTTTGTCCTGGATGATCTCAGCGAGCGCCGACGCGCCGCTCCAGCACTCCGCGGGCAGTTCTTTGCCGACCGATGGGAGTTCGACGCACTGATCGTGCCGTGGTTCCGTGAGGCTGAAATGCCGGATCGCGACAGCGTCTGGCATCCGGTGGACCGTCAGCGGGGGCGCTTCCTGGGGCTGCCTGTGGAACCTCAATTCGCGGACCTCGTGCGCGACGGCCGGTTTATCGAAGAAGATGACGGCGAAGGCGGAGCCGGCTTGCGCATAACGCGCACTGGGCGCGGCTGGGATGCAGGTGCAACGTTCCAGCGTTTTCGGCACTCGGCGCCCTACTACGAGCTCAGTGACGAGGCGCGGGAGAACCTCGATAATCCGGAGCATGCCGTCGAAGCCGGGGAGTACACGTTCCGCGCGGTTCATCCGCGGAGCTATCTTGTGGGCATCGACGGTGAGATCGATCACCGTCGGGTCACCTACCGTGCCGAGGTCGTCTGGCTGAGCGATAGGCCCGGCACCCGAGAGGAGGACTTCGCACGGGAAGACTTCGAATCGCTCGAGTGGGGCGTGGGCGCTGAAGTGTTTCCTGGCGATGGCGACCTGCGCGTCAACGTCCAGGTGGTGGGTAGCCACTACCTCGATGCCCCCTCCCTGCTGGAGCGATCCAATGAGGTGGCCCTCAATGGCGAGATCGAGGGACGTCCTCTACAACGTCGTCTGAGGGCGCGAATGCGTTACGCGATCGGGCTGGATGAGCGGGATATTTATCTGAATCCGGAGGTTGCCTGGGTGGACTGGGAGCCCCATGAGCTCTACCTCGCGGCACACTATTTCGAGGGTGCCGAAAACACGGCCGGGGGGTTCCACCAGAAGAATGACGTCGTCATCGCTGGCTGGAGGGGGCGGTTTTGAAACCTTTTACCTTGCCACAATGGTTGGCAGGAGGCCTGTTCGCGCTGCTGCTTCTTGCGCCCGGCCCCCTGGTTCTCAATCTGACCTTCGATAACGCCCCGGAGTCCTACTTCCCGAAGCAGGCGCCCGCCGTTGTCTTTGATACTTCGGTGCGCGAAGACTTCCCTGAGGAGCAGGTCCTCGTCGGTCTGTTCGGTGGTGAAGACATCCACGAACCAGAGAACCTCGCGGCGCTTCACGAGCTCGTGCAGCGGTTGGAGCAGGAGCGACACGTCGAGCGCGTCCTCGGGGTGACCTCCTTCGATCAGATTCGAGCCGTGGACGACGGTTTCACGGTTGAGAAGATTGTCCCCCCGGACGCCATTGACGAGCGCAGTGCAGCGCAGTGGCAGGAGCACATTCGGGGGGACCGTTTCGCGCCGGGGTTGCTGGCGGCACGGGATGGCTCGGCGCTGGCGGTCGTCGTGCGTCCAACAGAGCTCGAGGACAGCCTCCAGCGTCTGGAACTGGAACGGGCGTTTCGCCATGCAGTCAGCCATTCCGGTCTGGATGACCGGCTGGAGGCAGTTGCCGGGCATATCGCCCTGGACGTCTGGCAGTTGCGCTCGATGCTGCGCGATAGCGCGATTTTTATTCCGGCAACCACCGCCGTGGGGCTCGGGCTGCTGTTCCTGATGTTCCGTCGCTGGCTGGTGGTGGTTGCGGGAGGGGCGGCGATTGGGGCGGTGGTCTCGCCGGCGTTGGCGCTCATGGTCCTGCTCGGTCATCCGTATACCCTGGTGACCTCCATCCTGCCGCCCCTGCTTGCTGCCTTGACAGTGGCGATGCTGATGCATCTATTCAACGCGCTGAGCCATGCGCGTCGCCGAGGTTACACCGGTGAGAGGGGGTTGGCGTATGCCCTTGAGCGGGTCTCCAGGCCGGCTCTTTTCACGGCCCTTACGACGGCTGCCGGCCTTCTGTCGCTCACGCTGAGTCCGATCCGTCCCATTGAAAGCCTCGGTTACACCGCCGCGTTCGGTGTGCTGCTGGCGTACGCGGTGGTCATGGTGCTGTTGCCGCCGTTGCTTTTGCGTTTCGACCGCGGCGAGTGGGTGGCGCCGCGCCGGGGCCTTGGGGGGTTGGACGCGATCCTCAAGGTAGCGCGTGGGTTCGCCCTGCGGCGGGCCGGCTGGATTGTTGCCGGCAGTGCGTTGGCGATCGCGGTGACAGCGCCGCTGATTACGAAGATCGAAGTGGAGAGTGATCTCTACGAGTTTTTCCCCTCCGATCACCCCATTACCGTGGATACGCAGCGGGTTGAGGAGGCGCTCTCCGGCGTCATGGTCGTGGAGGCGGTGTTTGAAGCGGACACCATCGATGGGCTACAGGATCCGGCCAGATTGCAAGAGATCCGGGCTTTCCAGCGCTGGGCCGAGGAGCGTGCTGAGGTCGATTACGCGCTGTCCATGGTGGATATGCTCGAAGAGATGCACTGGGCATTCCACGATGAGGATCCGGAATACCGGACATTGCCCGACCGGCGGGATTTGATCGCGCAGTATCTTTTCGTATACGACGGGCGTGATCTCTACGACTTGGTCAACCGTGATTTTACGCGTGCGGTTGTCCTGATGAACCTCAACGTCACCGGCGCCCGTGAAATCAACCGGACACTGGACAGCTTCCGGGAGCAACTCGACGCGAAAACCGACACCCTCGAGTGGGAACTCTCCGGCATGGGGCGTCTCTTTGCTGAGCAGGAGCAGCTGCTCATTGACGGGCAACTGCGCAGCCTGATCGCCGTGGCGGTCATGATCTCTGCGCTGATGCTGATCCTATGGCGCTCGGCCGTGGCGGCCTCGGTGACGATGCTGACCAATCTCTCGCCGCTTCTGGTCATCTTTATTGTCATGGGGGCATTCGGCGTCTGGCTGGACATGGCAACGGCCATGGTTGCCAGCGTGGCGATTGGAATCGCGGTGGACGACACCATTCACACGTACCACGGGTTTCTATACTACCGGCGCCGGGGGAGTCGTCTGATTGCTGCCCTGGCCAGGGCATTGCACCACACTGGTCGTGCGGTGACCGCGACCACCATCGTGCTGTGTGCGCAGTTCCTGGTGTTGGCGGCCTCTGACTTTCAGCCCACCGCGGCCTTTGGATTGCTTACGGCGATCGGATTGGTGGCGGCGTTGGTGTTCGATTTGTTGCTGATGCCGGCCATCGTTACGGTCTTGGCCCGATGGCTGCCGGAGCGACGTTTTGGACGGATTCCAGCTTCAGCCGCTTAACATACGGCGTCTGGCAAGCCAAAGGGCAAGACGTTGAACCGGGTGGGAGTTCCCGCCCGGGCGCCAGGTGCGTCGCAGTTTCATGCGGTAGGCGTCAAACTGCACTGCCCACGGGGCCCAGTCGGTTTTCCCCCGCTGCAGGAGCCACTTGAGCACTTGAGTTCCGATAACCCCAGCGCATAGCTCACAGCCCATGGGGGTGGAGGGGCCGGATTGCTCCTTGAGGTTGATCGTCGAGGGATCCACCAGTGAAGGCCCGTGAAGACCCGACGGGGCGAGGCCCAGCATGAAGCGAAGGGCCTTTTCCTCTTCGCTCAGGTCGGGGTGGATTTGGAAATACTGATCGAAGGACAGACCGTCGGGGTGGAAGGCCAAAAACGCAGTGCTCATGCCGAGAGGGGCGGCAGTAAAGGCTGGTATACCCGAAGCTGCTGCTTCCCGGAAAACAAGTTGTCGGGCGTCATAGACAAAGAAGTCGAGGCCGTCGACGTAGACATCGGCCCCATCGAGGAACTGCGCAACGTTGCCTGCGCTTATCCCTTCCGGATAGGTTTGGATCTGAAGCTCCGGATTGATATCAAGCGCCATTTCTTGAAGGACATCGACCTTCGGCCGTCCCAATTGGCTCATCGATGCACCGGCCTGTCTGTTCATGTTGTGCAGCTCAAAAAGGTCGTAATCCGCTATAGAAAAACGCCCCACGCCAAGCCGCACCAAAGTTAGCAAGTGGCTGCCGCCAACCCCTCCCAGTCCCGCAATCGCGACAGTGGCATTACGGAGTATTTCTTGCTCGTCTTCGGTGATCCATCCGATCGTCCTCTTGAAAGCGGTCTTATAGTTGAATATGGCCATGTCAAGGATCCTTCGTGCTCTGGCTCCCGCCGCCTGAATGGGGGGAGGGGGTGTTCGGTAGCTGCTTAAGCCAAGCCCCTAGACCCGGGGCAAGCTGGTCCTGGGCCATTTGATAGAGGGGGCGCAGCAGGGGCGAGGCAATCGTTTCAACCACGAACTTTTCTAAGGAGTTATAGTAGACGGCACGCTCCTCGCCATGGTAATCCATGACTGCGCCGATCTGTTCAAAGCGAATCCCTTCGCGGGTTAGCAAACGAGCGAGTCTCGGTTCCATGACCGCGTAGATATGGTCTCGGCCCAGTTGACTGCACGTGTAAGCGACGGCCGAAAAGAGGCTGGAGCCAAGGAGTGGAAAGGTGCGCAGGTGCGCGTCGCGCTCTTGATCGGAAAGGTCGAGCCATTCTAGGGCACCCAGGCGGGTCTGGTGCTCCCCGAGGCGGCGCCGGAAATCCGAGTGGATAGCAAGTCGTGAGACCTCACAGATAGAGAGGCGACTGAGCCTGCGCGGATCGCGGTTGTGCGTTTTCTGATCGTGCGCGTAGAGGGTTTCGGCGCAGTCCTCTTCCAGTTGTAATACCCTGGGGGCAGAATCGGTTATCCTAGGTAAGATAATCCGAAAACATCCGGCCAAGCGGTTCGTGTGTGTGTGTCGCAGGGTGCATATGAGGGCTCCCTCGTCGAAAGCATCCCGCTCTTGGTGATTCGGATGGTCGGATGGATCCTCATATCCAAATTCTGTGCAATACACGTCATAGCGGAGCCTGTAGCTCTCGGCTCGGGCCTCCGCATTATGGGCGACCGAGTATTCGAAGTAGCCAGCGAAGGCTTTTGATAATTGATTGCGGTCCATTGTGTTGTGCTCGCGTTACAGTCGGGTTGTACATAATTTTTTACGCTGTGCGTCCTAGCAGAAAAATGGCATACCGGTATGATAGACGGGATCGTGAGAGTCCGAGCCCCAAGCAGACCCAATGCGGCAACCCCTATCCTTGATAGGGTTACTACTCATGAGCGAGGATCCGGCGCGGTGGTGTTAGATATGGGCCCTAGTACCTCGCGTGTTAGCGAAGGGCTGACGCCCTATAGAATATGCTTAGGTTATTAATCAGACGCTAATTTTTTTGGTTTCGATCGTTTCACACCATTTTTTTAGGGGGTTATTTGTGCTTGCCGAACCTCGTGCGCTTAGCCATTGGTTATCAAGTTTGTGTCTCCATTGATCTAGTCCCTTCGCAAAATCATAGACATCTAGGGAGTATGGTATGCGTTTACCTCGGTGATAACAGGGAGGGCCAGCTTGTTGCAGCGGGAGATGGTTTCGGGTCAGATGGCGCGCCAGCGCAGGGCGAGCGAGGAAGTAAAGCCGCGACATGCCACAGGCAGCAGCATGACGCTGTGCCGCGTGGCAAAGCACGAAAAGAGGCAGGCTATCGTGGCCTGCTGGGGCTCCATGAATAGCAAGTCGCGAGAGTTCACCGGTTGCGTCGGTTATCGATTCCCTGTGGTTTAAATCGGCCAGGTGTTCGATCGGAAGCGGTCTGTTTCCTCCTGGTATAAGGCGCAGTGCACCTACGTTGCGATCATTTTGAGAACCGGGCGGTTGGTATTTTAAAAGCATGTGAAGGGAATGGGCGTCGTGCGCATCACGCTCATAACCGTCTGGGAAAAGGTTTGAGGGTTCGTATTTTTTCTTTTCGCAATAAACCATGTATCGAATCTGGAAATGAGCGCACCGCGTCTGATCTTCGCTAGCAATAACCACTTTATATGAGGGGTAGGGGGTCTGCATTGGTAGCTCCGGGATTTGACATGGTGCGGTGGGGTTTTTTCAGAAAACGCCGCATAAGATGCGGTTAAATTGGCGGGTAATTATAACAAAGCGCCGAGTGATATGTGTGCGTCACGATGAGTGCATAAACCGCTTTGGTTATGTTGAATAAGGCTGCTCGCTCTGCGCGCAAAATCCCGTCTCGGATGCAGACCGAGGGAATCCAAAGATCGGGATAGTCCGGCGACCCTGGTCCACGTGTCGGTTAGGGGGGTGATCTCTACTCTGTAGTGGGTGATTTCGTCGCTGAGAGGGGGTCAGACGAGTGGGGTCATGCCCGTTGCTTCATGTGCCCGCGCCCCGTTGGCCAGCACGGACCGACAGTAGGCGGCGGGTTCTTCTGCTACCTTGATCTGCAGCATCCCTTGAGTCCCCGACGGGAAAGGCGATGTCCGGAGACCCTCAGGGCACGGTTGCGGCTGATCAAAAGCGCTATGCAGACAAGCGGCTGCGCGCGTGGTCAGGCTGGGCAGGGCTTCTGCGGAAGGCTGTACCCGAGGCAACCTGAAGATCACCGACACCGGAGTAGGGTGCGGTTCAGCAGGATGCGCATCCGGAACGGTAGTGAGCGCCAGCTGAGGCTGGCTGGAGCGGACGAACATGGAGCAGATCGTCCGGGAGATCCTGCATCAGCTGCGAGCGACTTGGCGTCGACGCTGGTGGATCCTCCCGATCGCATGGTTGGTCTGTGTACCGGGATGGGCCTACATACACACCATCCCGGATACGTACCAAGCCTCTAGCGAGGTCTACGTCGATACCGATTCAGTGCTGGACCCGTTGCTCAGCGGTATGGCCGTGCGGCCGGATGCCGATCAGCGGATGAGCATGATGACCAGCACCTTGCTCAGTCGGGATAACCTGCGGGAGATCGCCCGCGAAGCCGACCTCGATGTTCTGCTCGGCCGCGACGATGTGGATGCCGTGGTCGGGAGTCTCCAGGGGATCGACCTGCGCGGGCGGGATGAGAACATCTATACCATCTCCTTCTCGCATCGGGATCCCGAGGTGGCCTACCGGGTGGTGCGCGAGACCGGCAACCTCTTCATGGAGCGGGGGCTGGGCGATCCTCGCGGGGACCTGGTCAGCTCCCGGGAGTTCATCGAGAATCAGCTGGGCCGGTACGCCGAGGAGTTGCGCGCCAAGGAGGAGGAGATCGAGCAGTTCCGGCGCGAGCACTCGGAGGTGCTGGTCGCCGGCGGCGATTTCTACAGCCGCTTGGAGGCCGAGCGGGAGAGCTTGGAAGAGGCCGAATTCGAGCTCGAGCAGGCCCGCGGCCATTACGAGAACCTGATGGCGCAGCTTGAGGGCGATGGCGAGCAGCCCGGCCTGGCGCAGCCCCCCGAGTACGAGAACCCGGAGCTGGATCGGCGGATTGCCGATCTCGAGTCGCAGCTCGACGAGATGCGCCGTCAGTACACCGATGCCCACCCCGACGTCCAGCACACTCAGCGAATCCTGGAGGATCTGCGCGAAGAGCGTGAGGAACAGGCCGCGGAGTTCAGTGATGAGTTGCTGGCCTCGCCGGTGGATCGAGTGGGCCTGGGCGACCCGGATCACCCCATGCAGATGGATCTGGCCGAGGCGGAGAGTCGGATGGCCTCGCTGGAGACTCGGGTCGAGGAGCGCCAGGCGCGGGTGGACGAACTGGAGGCGATGTCCGACGACGTCCCGGAGATCCAGTCCGATTACAACCGCCTGACGCGTGACTACGAAGCGCTGCAGAGCAGCTACGATCAGCTCCGGGATCGCCTGGAGCAGGCCGTGCTGGCTGGGGAGATCGAGACCGGCACCGATTCGGTGGACTTCCGCGTGCTGGAGCCGCCGCAGCAGCCGGGGAGTCCGGCGGCACCGAACCGGCCGCTGCTCGCCAGTGCGGTGCTCTTCCTGGGACTGGCTGCGGGGACCGGTTTCGCCTTCCTGCTGGCACAGATCCGGGGGACCGTGGCTTCGCCGGGCAAGCTGGGCGAGCTTGCCAGCCGGCCGGTGGTTGGGCAGATCAGCCGGGTGCGGACGCCGGCCCATCGGCGGCGCCGGCGTATGGAGATGGTGGTGTTTTTCTCGGCAACCAGCGCGCTCTTTGTGGCCTATGGTGTAGTGGTCGGGATCGTCTTTACCTAGGAGGGAACAGGCCGATGAGCATCATCGAGCGGGCGCTGGAGAAGCGGCGGGGCAAGCAGCCCCAGCGCGCGGGGGGTGAAGAAGCAGCGGAGGGTCAGGAGCTGCAGGGGGCTGCGGAGCAGGCCTCGAATGGCCTCGGGGAAGAATCGGCCGGTGCGGTTCCGGCGAGCCCGGGCCAGGCAACCGCGGCGCGCCGCAGGGGCGCCGGTGAGTCGACGATTGAGCGCCCCGCGGATCGGACCATCGATTACGGCTGGCTGCGTCATCAGGGCATCCACGTCCCCGGTGATGGCCGCAGTGGTCTGGAAGAAGAGTTCCGGCTGATCAAACGCCCGTTGCTGGATAACGCCTTCGGCCGGCATGGCACGCCGATGGTCGATGGGGGGCGGCTGATGATGATCACCAGCGCGGTCCCCGGCGAGGGGAAGACCTTCACCGCCATTAACCTGGCCCTGAGCATGGCGCTGGAGGTAGACCGGACGGTGCTACTGGTCGATGCCGATGTGGCCCGACCCAGTGTGCCTCGGGCGCTCGGCATCGAGGCCGATCTCGGCTTGATGGATGTGCTGACCGACCCCGAGGTCAGCCTGCCGGATGTGCTGCTGCGCACGGATATCCCCGATCTGACCGTCCTCGGTGCCGGTCGGCCCCACGGCCGATCCACGGAGTTGCTGGCCAGTCAGGCGATGTCCGACCTGCTAACGGAGATCCACGCCCGCTACCCCGATCGGATCATCCTGTTCGATTCGCCGCCGCTGCTCTCGGCCAGTGAGCCCAGTGTGCTGGCCCGCCAGATGGGCCAGGTGCTGCTGGTGGTCGAGGCCGAGAGCACGGCGCAGACCGCGGTAACCCGGGCCGCCGAGCTGCTGGAAGGCTGTGATGTGGTGCTAACCATGCTCAACAAGGCGACGGGCCTTGGGGGTCTTGGTTACGGCGGCTACAGCTACGGCGGCTATGGCGGGTACGGTGCGTACGCCAACGAGGTCCAGCGAGGTACTGCAACCGGATCTGGCGGCCGTGTCGTTGAGGGCGGCTAGGCCTCGATCGCGGGCGCTCGCCGGCGTCACCGCTGCCGGGCTGGTGCTGATCCCGTGGGGGGCTGGGGCGAGCACGGAATGGACGTTCACTCCGCGCGTGACTGTCGGCCAGGAGTGGACCGACAACGCCGATTTCTCGCCGCGCGGGGGGGAGGAGTCGGATTTCATCACGCTGTTGCGCCCCAGTTTTACGCTCAGCGGCGAAGGCGCTCGGGCGCAGCTGAACCTGAGCTACTCCTGGGACAATCGCTTCTACTGGGACGACAGTGACCGCGATCGCAGCACCCACAACCTCTCCGGCAGCGGCAACGCTGAACTGGTGCGGGAGTCGATCTTCGTGGACGGGTCGATCCGCCGCCGCGTGCGCGCCGAGTCTGCTTTTGATCCCGTGACCCCGCGGGATCAAGAGGAGACCACTCGTTATCGCATCAGTCCCTACTGGGTCTGGCGGATGGGTCGTTTTGCAGATCAGGAGGTGCGGTACGTCTTCGACGAGGCCCGCTATCACCGCTCGGACCGCGAGCCGCAGCAGGTCCATCGCGCGCAGTACCGTCTCGACAGCGGTCCCCTATTTGGCCGGACGTTCTGGCAGCTCAGCTCGGAGCGCATCTGGGACCGCTTCGATGACCCGGAGCGCGCCAAGGTGGATCGCTTCTTCAATGAGGCCACGCTGGGTTACCAGGTCACCCCCTCGCTGCGCACAAGCGTCTCCGGCGGCGATGGCTGGAACCGGGTGGAGGATCAGCCGCGGGTGGACACCCAGAGCTGGCGCGTCAACGCCGACTGGGGCGTCACCCGCAACACGCAACTGCAGGGGAGTTACGGGCAATTCAAGGACGAGATCGACGAACTCGACCAAACCAACCGCCGAGAGCAGCGGTCGCTGAGCCTGACTCACCAGGCGCCGCGCTCCACTTGGCGCTTGTCGTATGCCGAGGCGCGAACCGATGGTCTGGGGCGCGCCCTCGACCCGGAGACCACGGACCTTGACCTGTTCCTCGTCGAGTTGGGTCTGCTTGACGGGGACGATTTCATCGTCGACGACGAGCGCATCACGTTCACCGAGACGTGGCGCGCCAGTTGGGACTACTCGGTCGGGTCAAGCACCTTCGCCCTGCAGCTGTCGCGGCGCAAAACCGACCAGGAGTTCCAGGTTGGCGATGCCATCGATGACGATGCCATCGAGCGCGATTGGCGGGTTACGGGTAGTTGGCGCTGGGCGCTCGGCCCACGCACCGATGCGAATCTGCGGGGCACTTATAGTCAGGCCGAAGGCACGGATCGGACGGATCAGGATCGCGAGACCGAGGCATGGCGGACGTCGCTCGGACTTTCCCGCTCCATCGGACGCCGGACCAGCGGTAACCTCGACTTCAGCCACCGGCAAAGTCGCCAGCAGGTTGACGACCAAGACGGCGAACGCCGCCGCGAGAACCGGATCAGCGCCCGTTTGACCATGGAGTTCTGAGCCCCCTATGTACGAAGACTTTTACGGCCTGCGCGACAAGCCGTTCGCCCTCAGCCCCGACCCCCGTTTCTTCTACGCTAGCAAGGGCCACCGCCGTGCCATGGCCTACCTGGAGTACGGGGTCCAGCAGGGCGAGGGCTTTATTGTCATCACCGGCGAGGTGGGGGCCGGCAAGACCACCCTGGCGCGCAGCCTGCTCGGCGGCATCGTGGACCGCCCCCTGGTCGCCGCCCATTTGGTGAGCACGCGCCTGAGCGCCGACAACCTGCTGCGCCTGGTCTGCCTGGCCTTCGGCATCGAGAACCCGCCGGAGAACAAGGCCGATCAGCTGCGCGCCCTGGAGGCGTTCCTGGTCCGCATCCGCGGCCGCGGTCAGCGCGCGTTGCTGGTGGTCGATGAGGCGCAGAATCTGGGCGATGCGGCGGTGGAAGAGCTGCGCATGCTCTCCAACTTCCAGGGGGAGGAGGGTGGACCGCTGCTGCAGAGCTTCCTACTCGGCCAGCCGGAGTTCCGCCGCCTGATGCGCAGCGAGAACATGCAGCAGCTGCGCCAGCGGGTCATCGCGACCTACCACCTCGGCCCCATGGACGAGGAGGACACCCGGGCGTACATCGAGCACCGCCTGCGGGAGGTGGGTTGGGCGGATGACCCAAGCTTCTCTGAGGGCGCCTGGCAGCGGATCTACGACTACACTCGAGGTATCCCCCGGCGGATCAATACGCTGTGCGACCGGCTGCTGTTGATGGGGTATCTGGAGGAGTGCCACGAGTTCTCGGTGCGCGAGGTCCAGTCGGTGATCGACGAGGTGGAGGCCGATCTCGGCGAGGCCACCTCGGACCAGGAGTCCGCGCCGGTGGCCGGGCAGGGGGAGGGCAACGGGAATGGAGCCGGTGTCGAGGTGGCAACCCTGGATCAGCGCCTGCAGCGCCTGGAGCGCTACCTGGGTTTCACCTATCGCCAGGTGCAGCAAGGGCTGGCTGTCCACCGGGAGGACCAGCAGCGACTGGACCAGCGCCTGGAGCGCATGGAGCGCTACCTGGTCTCCAACTACCGGCTGGCGCGGCAGATCGGCAGTACCGTCAAGCGCATGCTGGGGGTTCGCAACGAGACGGAGTGAGGGATGGCGGATGCCGGCGGAGGATGGCCGGCGGTGCCTAGAAACCGGGGTGCTACCCCAGGGGGGATGGTTAATGGAAGGCCGTGGACCGGTCCGGGCCAACGCCCTGACCGTAGATGTGGAGGACTATTTCCAGGTTCTGGCCATGGCGCCCTACGTACGCCGCGACCAGTGGGATCGCTGGCCGTGCCGGGTCGAGGCGAGCATGGATCGGCTGCTGCAGCTCTGCGCCGATCACCGGGTCTATGGCACGTTCTTCACCCTGGGCTGGGTGGCCGAGCGCTATCCCCACATCGTCCGCCGTATCGTGGCCGCCGGGCACGAGCTGGCCAGCCACGGCTATGGGCATGAGCGCGTGTGGGAAATCGGGCCGCGGGCCTTTCGCGAGGACCTGCTCCGGGCCCGGCAGCTGCTTGAGGATATCGGCGGGGTGTCCGTGACCGGCTATCGGGCGCCAGCGTTCTCGATCGGGCCGCGCACCCCC
>LKMJ01000803.1_pt1 | contig 25897 bp, 13 predicted proteins | sample 643391 | NCBI WGS metagenome assembly LKMJ01 (sample SAMN04112250, study PRJNA286221) | soda lake metagenome | biome: soda lake; feature: Kulunda Steppe; material: water; isolation source: sample PL-Br10 brine of Picturesque Lake | place: Russia: Kulunda steppe | collected 2010-07 | reverse complement strand
GATTGGGACGATGGCGAGGTCGGGCTTGAGGTACGCACCGATGACGTCACGCATCTCTGAGTGGAGTGCGGTGTCACCGCTGTTGTAGACGACCGTCGACTCCTCGTCGGTCGGGTCGCCGTCGGCGATGACGAACCCTGCGGGCATGCCGGCGTCGACGTCGTACTCGGTCATGATGCCGTTTGTGTGGTCGGCTCGGACCATCGTCACCGTCGCGTCGCCACACTCGACGGTGCCCCCGAGGTTCATTCCCATCCCGCCGACAGCGTCTTCGAAGCCAAACTCTGCCTGGCAGTAGGCAACGAGTTCTGGTGTGGCAACCAGTGTTGCGTCAGCGAACGCGCCGGCGTCGGCGATGTGGTCGGCGTGTCCGTGGGTCAACAGGACGTAGTCCGGCTCCTCGAGGTCGGCTGGCTCGAGGTCGGTCTCTGGGTTGTCGAAGAAGGGGTCGATCAGCAGGTCGGTACTGCCAACGCTGATGTGCCACGTCGCGTGGCCGTGCCAGGTAAGTTCCATCTCGGCTCGGTCTTCGTGGGTCATACTTGTAAAATGTACTGCGACACGACTGTCGATGCCGTGGCGTTTTCTACCCCGGCCACTAACGACGGCTATGCTCGCGTTGACACTCGAGGAGTTCATGGTCGAGTTGAACGAGGGATCGCTGAAGAACGTCGGCCCGTCGAATAAGTCGGCGACGGTGAAGCTGTTCGACGTCGAATCAGCCGAGGCGCGTGCCTTCGGCGATAAACGAGTAAAACTCGTCTTCGAAGACGACGAGGGTAACGAAGTCCAGGTCTCACTCTTTCCCGACCACGTCGAGGCGATCCGTGACGACCTCGCCCACCTCGAAGCAGAGACCGAACTCTTCGAGTAGCCCGCCAGTCCAATTCCGACAACCGTTTTAGGCCGAACCTGCTTGGGTCAGATAGATGGGTACCTGTATCATCTGTGGAACGCCCGTTGACGGGTGGATCTGTGAGAGTCACGAAGAGGACGTCTTCTTTGACTTTCATGGCACCGCTCCGTCACACCTCTCCCCCAACCGCTTCTACCGGGGGACCGTCGACGGCTACGCCGATTTTGGCGTCTTCGTCGACATCGGCGACCACGTTACTGGCCTGTTGCATCGTAGTGAACTCGACCAACGTCTCGAGAGTCTCGACTGGGAACCGGGCGACGAGGTCTTCGTCCAGGTGCTTTCGGTTCGAGACAACGGCAACGTCGATCTCGGCTGGTCGATTCGCCAGTCAGAGCGGGACTTCCGCGGTCACCTGATCGAGACGGCCAACGACGAACTCCGGCCGGACGACCTCGACGAGGACGACGAGCAGGCTCCCTCGACTGATGAGTCCCAAGCCGAGACTGCAACCGCTGACGTCTCCGAAGACCCCGAACCGACCGAGGGTCCTTCGGGCCCGACTGCAACCGGGACCGTCGCCACGGCTGGTGGCTCCGTTGCCACCGAACGTGCACGTGCGGTCACACCTGCTGCGGATGCAGATCCACAGCTCAACCGATCGACTGTCGACAGCCTCGGTGACGAGGTCGGCAGCGTCGTTCGTCTCGAGGGTGAGATTACCGGTGTCCGCCAGACCAGCGGGCCGACGGTCTTCGAGCTGCGTGATGAAACCGGGACCGTCGAGTGTGCGGCCTTCGAGGAGGCTGGTGTCCGTGCCTATCCCTCTGTCGAGGTCGACGATGTCGTCGCCCTCGAAGGCGAGGTCGAACGCCATTACGGCGATCTCCAGGTCGAGACAGAGACGCTGACCGTTCTCGACGCCGAGGAACGGATGGCCGTCACAGAGCGCCTTGAGGACGCAATCGAGGCCGAAGCGAACCCTGGTTCGGTCTCGTTGCTCGCCGACCACGACGCAGTGGCGGCCGTCGATGCCGACCTCGTCGAGGCGGCGACGGCGATCCGTCGGGCCGTTATGGAGACACGTCCGATCGTCATCCGCCACGGTGCGACCGCAGACGGCTACGTTGCCGGTGCCGCGATCGAACGGGCTGTCCTTCCGTTGATTCGTGAAAAACACACGCGTGAGGACGCCGTCTACCACTACGTCGAGCGCCGACCGCTCGAGGGGCGGGTCTACGATATGGACGACGCCACCAACGACGTGACGACGATGCTCGACGCCCGCGATCGCCACGGCGAACAGTTGCCCCTCGTCGTTCTCGTTGACGCGGGTTCGACGGCCGAATCAATCGACGCCTACGACCTGCTTTCGCTGTACGGTGCCGAGACGCTCGTCGTCGACGACAGCCGTGCCGACGCGGCCGTTGCCGAGGCCGTTACCGCTACGGTTGCGCCCTCGCTTGCTGACGTCGCCGTTGAGGACCTCACGACGACCGCCCTCGCTGTGAACCTTGCTGTCCACGTCAATCCCGATGTCCGTGCGGAACTCGCTCACCTTCCTGCGGTGAGCTACTGGGAGGACACCCCTGAGGTCTACCGCGAGTTGGCAACTGAGGCTGGCTACGACGAGACGGCGATCTCAGAGCGCCGCGAAGCCGTTGCGCTCGAGGCCTACTACCAGTCGTACAAGGACAAGCGGAAGCTCGTTGCCGACTTGCTGTTCGATGGCCACGGCGATCTGGCGGCTCACGTCTCCGAACAGTTCCGCACAAAGCTCGCAACCGAACTCGAGACTGCCCGCGAGAACGCCACCGTCCGCCGCCAGGGTGGCGTCGCGATCACGGTACTCGATACCGACGCCTTCACCCACCGGTACAATTTCCCGACGACGGTCCTCTTGCTCGATGAACTCCACCGCGTGCTCCGAGACGACGAGGACGCCGATGCGACGATTGGTGTCGGGACAGACGAACTCCACGTCCGCACGAACGCCACGATCGACGTCCGTAAGCTGGGTGAGACGATCGCCAATCAGGTCCCCGACGCTGGCGTCAGCGTCTGTGGCGGTGCCGATGGCCACGTCGAGTTCCTGCCTGGCAAACGCGAGGCCGTCCGCGAAGCCGCGATCGACGCGATCGTCGACCTCCTCGCCTGAGCCGTCTCTCCTCTTCGTCGCTGACTGACACGACGGAAGTTCAAATATACAAACTATTTTGAGCGTCTGTGCTGGATACGAGTGTATGCGCAGTGGACCGATGATGTGGCACGGGTCGGCTCCGGCCGCAGTCGTGACACTGCTCGTCACCTCGCTCTGGCTTGGACTCCTGTACACCGGAATCGGCGGGCAGTTCTGGCTTTTCGTTCTCATGATGGGGTACGGCCTCGTGCCCCTCATCGTTTATCTGACAACAAACGAGCCCACGCCGTGGTGGGAAGAGGCCATGCCATATGAGCAGACGGACACTCGTGAGCGCGTTGGGTCACGCGACTCGACCAAAGACGCCCTCGAGACGCTCCGGGAGCGGTATGCCGCGGGTGAACTCACCGACGAGCAGTTCGAACGCAAGCTCAAGCGGTTGCTCGAGACCGAGACGGTCGAAGACGCTGCTGAGCGGGAGCGATAGCCGTTCTCCAAGCAGGGTCCGATACGCTTATTCACGCCGCCAGACGATCATGAGACAGTGAGTACCGAGTCGTCCGATCCGACCGAAACCGAGGCCTTCCAGCGCGTCTGTGAGACACTCGTCGAGCAGATACTGGCGGGTGAGATCGAGCGCGACGAGGTCGAGAACGCAAAACTCGAGGCCTGTTCGGAACACTCTGCTCCGAAAGTCCCAAAAAACTCCGAGCTGCTCGATTACGCCCCACAGGAACACCGCGAGGACTTAGAGGCAGTGTTACAGCGCAAGCCTGTCCGGACTGCCTCGGGGGTCTCGCCAGTGGCGATCATGACCTCGCCAGAACGGTGTCCCCACGGAAAGTGTCTGTACTGTCCTGGCGGGCCGGATTCTGAGTTCTCGAGTTCACAGAGTTACACCGGTGAGGAGCCAGCGGCTGCTCGCGGAGTGCAAAACGATTACGACCCCTACGGACAGGTGACCTTACGCCTCGAGCAGCTACGTGAGATCGGCCACCCAGTCGACAAGGTCGAACTCATTTTGATGGGTGGGACGATGACCGCCCGTTCACACGACTACCAGGAGTGGTTCGTCAAGCGGGCCCTGCAGGCGATGAACGAGTACGACGTCGAGAAAGAACCCGAACCGGCCGAAGACAAGAGTTTCGCACAGGACCCAGCGGAGTACGAGTGGCGGTATCTCGAGGACGTCATCGCCGAAAACGAAACCGCGGACGTCCGCAACATCGGGACGACGTTCGAAACGAAACCCGACTGGTGTGACCCAGAACAGATCGATCGGATGCTTGAGCTCGGTGGCACGAAAGTCGAGGTCGGCGTCCAGACCACCTACGAGCGGATCAACCGGGAGATGCATCGCGGCCACGGGACTGCCGACTCGGTCGCTGCCAACCGTCGCTTGCGGGATGCGGCGTTCAAAGTCGGCTTCCATATGATGCCGGGGCAGCCGGGGATGAGCACGGAAATGTGTCTCGAGGATTTCCGGCGACTGTTCACCCACGAAAACTGGAAGCCCGACTACCTGAAGATCTATCCGACGCTCGTCGTCCGCGGGACGGCGACCTACGACTGGTGGCACAGAGGCGAGTTCGACCCACTCGATAACGACGAGGCTGCCGATCTCGTTGCCGAGATTATGGACATGATCCCGCGGTACACCCGGCTTCAGCGCGTCCAGCGGGACATCCCCGCAGATTTCATCGATGCCGGCGTCTGGAAATCAAACCTCCGACAGCTGGCCGAACAGCGGATGGCCGACCGTGGCCTCTCCTGTACGGACATCCGCAGCCGGGAAGCCGGCATGAACGACGCCGATCCCGAGGAGATCGACCTCGATGTCCTCAAGTACGAGGCCTGTGGGGGCACCGAACATTTCATTTCGTTCGAAGATTTCGACCAGGACCTCCTGGTTGGGTTCTGTCGACTTCGGTTCCCGAACGATCCTGTGCGACCGGAACTCGAGAACGCCGCCCTCGTCCGTGAACTCCACGTTTACGGTTCCGAGGTCGCTGTCGGGACAGCGGGTGAGGACGGCCAGCACCAACATCAGGGCTACGGTCGTCGGTTGATGGCAACGGCCGAAGAACTCGCTGCTGACGCCGGCTACGAGAAACTGAGTGTCATCTCAGGTATCGGCGCTCGGGAGTACTATCGTGAGAAACTCGGCTATCACCAGGACGGCCCGTACGTCAGCAAGCGCCTGTGAGTGTGCTCACAATCTGGTACACACTCAAGGTTGGGTCCTCACGGAAGACGCGACGTTCCGATATCGCGTTCTTCGACGCGCGAGAGTTCTTCGGTCCGCTCTGATTCGACCAACACTGGACCGAGGTCGTAGACGATCGATTGCTGGTATGGAGCGATGACCAGCGAGCGCCAGATCTCTTCGATCTGCTCGTTCTTTTTGTCGTTCAGTGTGCATTTGAGTCCATTCGTCCCTGCGAGCGAGCCGACCAGGTGTTCGTCTTCGATAACTGCGTTGTCGTGCATCACCTGGATGACCCGCCCCATCACGGCCTGTTGTTGGTGGATTCGTTCACTTGCACTCGAGGCTGCAGCGGGCGGATAGGCCGTGATGAGATGTTGCATCGAGAGCGGAAGCGGTGGCTCCTGGAACTCGTTTCGTCCCGTTTTGATTCGACGCTGGTTCGAGACTGTCGAGTCTTTCGAGAGGGTAAATGGGAACACCGAGAGTCGAACGTCCGATCTGTCGGTGAGCTCGTCGGGCGAGGCGAGGACGATCTGCTCTGGGGAGAGATCGAGACTCGGCTCTGTGTTTACGAGTTCGGTTCGGAGTAGCTCGAGGAGCGTTTCGCTTGCGTCTGCGACCGCTGAGTAGCCTGCCATACTAATCGTTCGGTGCTGGTCGTCGATGCTGGTTGTCGACGCCAACTGCCCCCACCGAATGGTTCAGATACGTGTTTGAGCTGCCGATACTTAATTATATATCAATTACCTTGGCACTCGCTCGTCGAGTCTTTCGTGAACCCGATATCCAAGCGGTGTCGGCCCGCTCGAGTGATCGCTTGCACCGATACTGCTTATACGGTTCGTGACAAGTATGTGATGATGAGCGATACGACCGAGCCGGCCCACGTCGATCGTCGGGTATCGTTTCGGACACCCACAGACACGCCCCTTGAGTGTCTGACGGTCTGGCTCTGGCACTCGAGCCCGATACAGGCCCGCGTACAGCTCGCGTGGGACGTGTGGACCCGCGTCGAGCAGGCAGGTCTGTTCGGCGTCGATATGGTCGATGTCCCGTCGGAACTCACTCCCGGTGAGGCGGTCGTCCTTGCGCTTCGCTTCGATGGCTCCCGACCCCAGACCGTCGAGCGCTTGCGGATGCGGGTTGCTAATCCAGCCGATCCACTTCGCACCACTGACTCCTGGACCGCCACGAGTGTCAGACAGGAGATAACTCCACAGGACGGTGTGCCGACGAGCGATGATGCTGGGTCACAGGCACCCACGACGACTGTCGAGTCGATCACGACGCTGTCTGCTGGCGAGCCCGCTCCGTCGGGAGACACAGTGGCCGACACACTCGAGCCAGTGGTCGATGCCTTACAGGCGACACACTGGCCGTTCGAGGTCGACGAGTCGACGCGGCTGGTGCTTACGGCCACACTCGAGGAGACTGCCTGGGACGTGTTCATCGAGCCCGCTGAGACGGGTGGCTACGTGAGTACGTCCGTCTATCCGATCACCGTCTCTGATCTGGACCGCGACAGACTCGAGGACGCTGTCGAGACCTACAACGAGACGATCGACCGCGGCGAGCTATCGGTCGATACAGACACGGCAACGCTTCGGTTTTCGACGCCGTTCGACCTCGAAGCTGAGCCACTCAGTGACGTCCTCGGGGAGAACGTGACCGCGATCGCCGAGTGGCAGCATCGATTGGCGACACTCACAGCGAGTGAGGACTAGCGGACGACTCCGTAGGGATTCGTCGGCTCGGCTTCGACTGGGAGGGCTGTCTCATGTATCTCTGCCTCGGTGAGGTCGACGTCTTCGAGGTCGGCCTCAAGGCAGTCGGCACCACGGAGGTCAGCATAGGCCATCGTCGAGCCACGCAGCGAGGCTCCGGTCAGCGTTGCCTCACGGAGTGTTGCGCCGGTCAGATCGACCCCTGGGGCGTCGATACCGGTGAGTGTCCCGCCGGTGAGATCACACTCGCTTATATCCGCATCGTCGAGTCGGGCGTTTCGAAGCGTCACGTCCGGTGCGTCGACGAACGCGAGAGTTGCCTCACAGAGAACTGCATCTCGAAGGTCACTCTCCTTGAGGGTGGCTCGACTCATGTCTACGCGGTGAAGCTGGGCACCGACTAGCTGTGCGCCCGCGAGGTCGGTGTTCCGGAGGTCGGCGTCGGATAGCTCGCCCCTTTCGAAGTTGCTTCCGGCGAGGGTCGCCCCGCGGCAATCACAGCCGGTCATCGTCACCCCAGACAGGACGGCGTTCGAAACGGTTGCGCTGTTGAGTGTCGCGTCGGTGAGGGTGGCGTTTTCGAGCTGTCCGCCAGAGAGGTCGGCGTGGACGAGCGTCGCGTCCGTGAGCGTCGTTCCGTCGAGGGTGGCTGCAGAGAGATCGGCGCGTGCGAGGTCTGCTTCGGCGAAGGTAGCGTCGTGGGCCTGACAGCCAGTCAACGTTCCGTCACGGAGGGTCACGCCGGTCGCACGCACGTCGTCCAGGACGGCTTCTCTCGCAGTTGCGTTCGCCAGCGTCGCTTCCTCGAGATGCGCCCCAACGAGTGAGGCCTGTGATAGGTCTGCTGCCACGAGCGTCGCGTTCGCCAGGTGTGTGCCATCGAGGAGGGCGTCGGTCAGGTCGGCCCGGTCGAGCGTTACGCCTTCGAGGTCCGCTCCACGGAGGTCTGCTCGAGAAAGCGTTGTGTCGGTAAGCACCGACCTCGAGAGGTCGACCTCCTGGAGAGTCGCATTCGAGAGGTCAGCCCCCGAGAGGTCGGTCTCATCGAAGACGACCGTTTGAAGATCAGCATTCGAGAGTGAGACGTCCCGACAGCTGGCCGCAGCGAGGCACACCCTGGCGAACTGGCTGTCGGTGATAACGGCTCTATCCAGGGTTGCCCCCGTGAAGTCTGTCTGCTCGAGTGTCACGCCCTCCAGCCGGGCTCCGGTGACCGTCGTCGCCGAGAGGTCGGCGTCGGTGAGGGTGACTGCGTGTAAGCTGGCGTCGGTAAAGTCACTCCCGGTGAACGTTACTGCGGTCCCATCGACCGCGGTGAACGTCGCGCCGGTAAAATCAGTGGCGTTGAAGCGACTCTCTGAGAGGCTGCTGTCGCGGAGGTCGGCGTCGGCGAACGTCGATCTCTCGACGGTCAGTTCCTCGATACTCGTATTCCTGAGCGTTCCCTCTCTGCAATCAGTCTCCTCGATGGTCGTTCCGACGACAGCCGCGTCCGCGAGTGTCAGCCGTCGGCAGGTCCCGTCGCTGATCGTACAGGTGTCGAACTGACTGGCCGTCGCGTCTACACCACGTGCGTCGACGTCGTTCCAGGTCGTCTCCGAGAGGTGGCTCTCGGTGAGTGTCCCGTTTCGGAGGTCGACGTCTGTCAGCGTCGCCGCTTTAAGCACACTGTCTGTCAGGTCGGCTGCGGTGAGCGCCGTCGCCGTAATCGACGTTTCCCGTACCGTCGCATCGGCGAACGAGGCCTCGTGTGCTGTCGTGTCGTCGATTGCACTTCGGTCGATCGTCGCCCCATCGAACGAGGCGGCACTGAGATCACAGCCACGGATGGTCGTTCCGGTTAGCGTCGCGGCTGTCAGCGAGCTGTCTTCGAATCCGCTATCGGCGACTGTCGTCTCGGTGATCGAACACTCAGCGAGGTCGACGCCAGTGAACCTGCTCAACTCGACGGCCAGCCCGTCTATCTCGGCATCGGCGAGGGAAGCGTTGGCGAACGAACTGCGACTGACGTCGACGTCGTGAGCCTGCAGGCGTCGGAGGTCGGCCCCGGCGAAGGAGGTCTCGGTCACCGCGACCGTCGTGAACTCGGCGTCCCAACAGTTGGCGTTCTCGAACTGTGAGGAGTCGATCGTCGAGTCGGTGATCGTCGCTCGAACCAGTGGGACCCCGACACCGGTGATCCGCCCGAGCCGTGTCTGCTCGATCGTCACGTCGGTGAACTGTCCGTCCTCGATGGTTACGTTCTCAAGGTCACTCTCGTGGATGCTGGCGTCGTCGAACTGCCCACCGGATGCGTTCAGGTCGGTGATCGTTACCCCATGGAACGACGCCCGCTCGAACCTGGCTTCTCGCGCCATGACGCGTTCGATCTGCACATCGTCGAACGTCGCCCCAGTCAGCGTCGCGTCGTCGAGTCTCGTATCCACTAACTCGACCTCTTCAAACGTTGTGCGTTCGAGTGTGCCGGCCTCAAGGGCCACATCGAGCAGCCTCGACCTCGAAAGCTCGGCCTCTCGAAGTGTCGCCTCCTGGAGTATCGTCCCATCGAGCGTTACTGCCTCGAGTGTGGCGTCCTCGAAACTCGTCTCCACACAGACTGCGTCGGTCAACTCGACATCCTGGAGGGTGACGTTGGTGAGGGTTGTCTCAGACAGATCTGTACGCGACAGCGTCGCCCCGGAGAGTGTCGCGTCGTCGAGGGTTGCTTGTTGCACCGTCGCGTCCTGAAACTCGACTCCCGTCAGGTCGCTCCCGGTGAACGTCGCCGCCTCCCAGTCGCTTTCGGAGAGATCGCTGTTGGTGATCGTGAGTTCCTTGAGTGATCCATTGGGTCCAACAGCTTCGGTGAGCGTCACGTTCTCGAGTGTCGAGCCATCGAGTCTCACGTCCTGGAGTGTCGCGCCAGTGAGGTCGACGCTCGCAAACGCTGCGTTGGTTATCGAGGTCTCTTCGAGGGTAGCGTTGATAAATTCGCTTTCGGTGACTGTCGCTTCGTCGAAACTCGCCCCGCCGAGGTCGGCGTTGGTCAGGTCGACCTCGTTGAGTGTCGCTGTATCGAAGACGGCACCCGCCAGGCTGCTCTCTTCGACGGTGACGCTCGTCAGGTCGGCCCCGCGACAATCGACGAACTTGCCGGTCGTCAGCGTCATCGAGACGTTCTCGAGGGCACTGTTGGTGAGGACCGCCCTCGTGAGGATGCTCTCTTCGATGGTGCTGTCGGTGATCGTCGAGCGACGGATCATTGTCCCCGACGCGTCCACGCCTGTCAACACCGTGTCGTCGATCGTGCTGTCGGTGATGACAGCGTCGGTCAGACTCGTGTTTTCGATCGTCGTTTCCGATATCTCGAGGGTGTCGAACCGCGTATCGACGAACTCTGTCTCGATTATTTCGGTCCGTCGAACCGTCGTCTGTTCGATGCTGGCGTCCGTGAGCGTCGTCTCAGACAGCGTGGTGCGATCGATTGTCGATTCAGTCACCGTCACCCTGGTCAACCCAGACTGGGTGAGCACTGCCTTTCGCAGGCTCGCCTGTTCGAAGTCGACACCGCGAATCTCGGTGCCAGCGATCGTCACTCCGAAGAGATCGCACTCGCGAAACCGCAGCTCTGTCCCCGTCCCCCCGTTGATCGCACACTTCGGGCAGTCACTTTTGGATATCTGAACGGTCTGGAACTCGACGGCGTCGAAGGTTGCTGTGGCGAAGTTGACGTCGACGAACGTGGTTTCGACGAGCGAACACGCCGTTATACTCGCTGCCGAGAGATCGACTCGCTCGAAGGTCGTGTTCTGCATCTCGTTTTCGCTGAACGTCACGTTGACTGCGTCCACGTCAATGAGGCTCGTCGAGTCGATGGTTGTCTGTGAAAGCGTTGCTCCGCTGAGCGTGGTCTGTTCGAGGGTCGCGTCTCGGAGCGTCGAATCTGTGATGGTCGCTCCCGCTAGGGTTGCGTCGGTGAGGTCGATTCCGTCTGCGCTCACCCCGGCGAGATCCGTATTCGAGAGATCTGCCCCGCGGGCATCGAGGTCGACAAGTGACGTCTCTCGCAACTTGAGTCCCGAGAGGTCAGCGTTCGTTGCTACTGCTCCTTCGAGACTCGCTCCGTCGAGGTTCACTTTTTCGAGAGTCTGTTCGGCCAGGTTTGCTCCTGTGAGCGTTGCCTCGGTGAGTGTACTCCCGCTGAGGTCGACGGTTCGAAGGTCGAGGTCTGAAAGGAGTGCCCGCGAGAGATCGGCGTTCTGGAGTGTTGTGTCGGTTAGGGAGACATCCCTGAAGTCGGCGTCGGTCGCGACGGCCTCCGTGAGATCGAAGCTGGTTAAGTCTGTCCCCCGGAGCGTACTTTCGGAGAGATCGACGCCGGTGAGCGCCACCGCCTCGAGTGTCACCGCTCGGAGGTCGGTCTGGGAGAGGTCGGCCCCGTGGAGTGTCGTCTCGGTGATCGCCGTCGAGCCGAGTGTCGCTTGCCGGAGGTTCACCCCCTCGAGTGTGCTTCCGTCGATGGTCGCGTCTGTCAGGGTGACGCCGCTGCAGTCGGCGGTTGCCAGCGTCGACTGCCTGATCGTCACGTCGGTCAACGTCGCGTCCGGAAGTGATCCGTTCGTCAGTATCGTCTCTGTCACCGTCGCTTCTCGCAGGTTACTCTCTGCGAGGTCGGCGTCGGCGAGGTCACATCGGGTGATGGTTACGCCGGCTGCGTCGGTGGCCCGGAGGTCGGCCCCAACCAGCGTTACCTCACGTAGCGTTGCGTTTGTCAGTGTCGCGGCTGCCGCCGAGCAGTGACTACACTCTGCTCCGGTGAGATCTGCACCACCTAGGTTTGCTCGCTCGAGGGAGGCCTCACGGAGGTCGGCCCCACTGAAATCTGTACTGACAAGCCGTGCCCCGTCGAGTGTTGCCCCACGGGCAGTTACGTCGCGAAACGCGGCTTCGGGTGCGATTGTATTCGTGAGGTTCGTCTCGCGGAGGGTCGTCCGAACGAGTGTCGCTCCCCGAAAGTCACTGCCATCGACGGTACTCTGTTCGAAGGTCGCGTCAGTACAGTCGGCCTGGCGGAAGTCGCCGTCTGACAATGTTGCCTGTGAGAGATCCGCGCTCTCGAGTTGTGCACCGGCGAACTCCGCCCCCGTCCCGACGGTGTTCCTGAGCGTCGCCGCCTCGAGTGTCGCCTCGGTGAAGACTGCCTCGCGGATGTCAGCGCCAATCAGTGTCGACTCGGTTAGCTGGGCGCGCTCACAGTGTGCTCGGTAGAGAAACGCGTCGGCCAGATCGGCCCCACGAAGCGTTGTGTCGGTGAGGGTCACCTCCTGAAGGTTCGCCTCGGTGAGGACCGCTTCCTCGAGCGTTGCCCCCGTGAGGTCTGCGTTGTACAGCGTGGCTCCGGTGAGCGTTGCCCCACGAAGGTCTGCCCCGGAGAGGTCGGCGTTGGTCAACTGCGAGCCCGAGAGGTCGATCCCGACGAGTGACTGCCCGGAGAGGTCGATGCCGGTCAGATCGACCTCGGTGAGGGTTGCCCCGCGTAGCGAGCAGTTGCTGAGGTCTAGCTTCCTGAGGTCGTCGACGCCCTCGAGCTGTATTCCATCGAGGAGTTCGTCCGGATCGTGACCGCCGTTTCGCCGTCTGCTCGCTGGTGATTCTCGCTGGGTGCGGAGTTCGTCGATTGGCTTTTGCTCGTCGGTCACCGGGGCGTGCCAGATACAGCGATCGTGGTCCCGCCAGCGACGCCGGTAACAGCAGTGTTCGTTCGCCGTCGACGTCTGGTCTGTGTGTGCTGGGTAGCTGTACCCACAGCGATCCGCCGGCGGTGCCGTCATACCACACCTGTATGCCTACGTGAATAGAAAGGTTTAGGTTCAGTTCAGTCACGACGAGTGTTCGTCCGTCACCGCTCTCGGATGGCGTCGGTGGTGACGTCCTCTGGCACGCCGACGACCTCGCGATCTGGCGTTGTAGCGACCACGCCGCTGGCGAGCGACGCCGAGTTGGCAACGTCTGACCGATCCGTCCCGCGAAGGTCACACCGCCAGCAGACCGTTGCTGTTAGGGTGGCTCCACTGAGTGACGCGTCGACGAGTGCGGTCTTCCACAGCGTCGCCCCAGTGAGATCTGCCCCGGTGAGGTCGGCGTGTGGCAACGAGGCGAAGGTGAGGTCTGCGTCGGCGAGCGTCGCCGCTGTGAGACTCGCCCGTCCGAGGTCGGCATCTTGAAGGCACGCTCCCGACAGCTCAGCGCGATCGAAGTTGCCGTCTTTGAGTGTCGCTGCTTCGAACGTCGTGTCTGTGAGCGTCGCTGCGACGAACTGGCCGTCTTGGACGTTGCTTTCGGTGAACGTCGCTTCGTCGAGAGTCGCGCCGTCGAAGGTTCCGGCTGGGAGTGAGCTGTCCTCGAACGACGCCTGCGTGAGTGTCGCTTTCGAGAAATCCACGGTGGCTCCCGTCACGTCACAGAGGGTAGCTCCCGGCAACATCGCTTCGACGAACACCGCTTCACCGAGCGTCGCCGCTGTGAGATCGGCGTCGTAGAGGGCTCCGCGGGTGCAGTCGGCGTTTGTGAGATCTGTGTGGGCAAACAGCGGGTCGCTCAGTGTCGCCTGTACGAACGAGCTGTCGACGAGCGTGGCGTCGGTGAAATCCGGTGTCGTCCCACTGACGCCCTCGAACGACGACCGCGTGCCGTCGACTCTGACCAGTGCCGTCTCCTCGAGAATCGTCCCCTCGAAACTCGCGTCGACGAGTGTCGACTCAGTAAGGGCTGCACCTGAGAGATCAGCCCGGTCGAACAGCGCGGCCGGTGCCGTGACCTGGTGGGCGGTCGCTCCTGTGAGGTCTGCTCCACGGAGGTCTGCACCGGCGAGTGTCGCCCCCGAGAGCGTTGCCTCCCGGAAGACTGCGTGTGACAGCAGCGACTCGGCGAGGTCGGCATCGGGGAGGGTGGCGTTCCTAAACGTTGTGCCGGCTAGCTCGAGTCCAGAGAGGTCGATGCTGTCGAGGCGTGCGTCGGTGAAATCAGCGTTTACGAGCACGCACTCACTGACACGAACGCGCTGAAGATCGGTGTCGACGAACGACGCACGACGACAATCTGAGTCGACGAACGTGGCGTCGGTGAGTGTCGCGTCGTCGAAGTTGACGCCCCTGAGAGTCGTCTGTTCGAACGCCGCTTCAGTCACGTCTGCTGTCAGGAACGCAGCGTCTGTGAACGTCGCGTTTCTGAGTGTTGCCCGTTGCAGGCTGGCGCTGTCGAACGTCGTCGCCTCGACCGTCGCCTGGTCGAAGCTCGCGTCATCGAGGGTCGTCTGGTCGAAATCGCTCTCGGTGACCGTCGCTTGGTCGAACGTCGCATCGGTCAGCGTACTCCCTGTGAGGACGCTCTCATCAATCGTCACGTTCGTCCAGTCTGTCTCTCGTGCCAGGGCGCGTTCGATCGCCACGTCACGGAGCGACGCGCCGGCGAACGTACACTCAGAGAGCCGCGACCGCGAGAGCGTCGCCCCATCGAGTAGCGCGTTCTGAAGCGTGCCACGGTATACGTCGGCTCCGGTGAAATCTGCCCTCCGGAGGTCCGTCCCGGTCAAGTCGATGCCACGCAGGTTTCCACGGGCGAACACTGCCTGACGAAGGGAGACTTCGTCGATGGTGACCGTTCGGAGGTCTGCCCTTGTGAACGTTACACCGGTACAGTCAGTTTCGGTGAACGTGGTCTCCGAAAACTGGGTCGTAATGAACCGCGCTCTCTCGAAGAAGCTGTGGCTGATGGTCGTCTCGGTGAGCGTTGCAGCCGTGAAGTCGGCTCGTTCGGCGTCGACGTCGGTTAGATCGACGTGTTCGATTGTCGCCTCGTGGAGTCTCGTCTCGACGAGTGTTGTTTCGTGGAGTGTCGTCTCAGTGATGGTCGCTCTCCGAAGGGTCGCTCCGTCGAGGGCCGCGCGAGTGAGGTCGACACCAGTGAGGGTTGCACCCTCGAGGTCGGCGTCGGTGAGCGTGGCCGCGACCAGTCTGGCGTCTTGCAGATCGGCTCCGGTGAGCGTCACCGCCTGCAGATCGGCACCGGTGAGATCGACAGCGCGAAGGGTTGTCTCGGCGAGCTGGCCGTTTGCGAACGCACAGCCCTCGAACGAGCTGTTCGAGAGATTCGCCCCGGTCAGGGTCGCACCAGCCAGCGTGACACCAGTCAGTTCTGCACGCGAGAGGTCGAGCCCGGCGAGGTCAGCTTTCGTGAAGTCAGCGTCGACGAAGCGAGCGTCTCCGACGACCGCCGCCGTCAACACTGCACCCGAGAGGTCGGCGTCGGTGAGGTCGGCTCCCGAGAGATCTACTTCACGCAGCGTTGCCCCGGTGAGGTCGGCTCCCTGTAACTTCGCCCCCGAGAGATCAGCGCCGGTGAGTGTCACCCCGCTGAGGTCGACCCCCCGGAGGTCAGCGCCCGTGAGGTCGGCAGCTCTGAAGGTGGCGTCGTGACAGGTCGTCTCTCGAAGATCAGCGTCCCGGAGCGTCGCCCTCGAAAAGTCAGCGCTGGTGAGGTCACTCCCCCACAGGTCCGCTTCCGTGAGCGCTGCGCCGACGGCCACACACTCGCTCAGACAGGCCTCTGTGAGCGTGAGGGCTGGTGCTGTCATATCCGCGAGACTCGCCTCAGAGAGCTGTGCCCCCTCGAGGTCAACCGCCGAAAGCGTCGCTCCCGTGAGTTCACTTTCCCGGAGGTCGGCCTCACGAAAGCTCACGGCCTCGAACGTCGCGTCCGTCGCGGTGACGCACTGACACTCTGCCCCAGCGAAGTCGACCTCGCGGAAGACCGCCCGCGAGAGGTCAGCCCGCTCGAGTCCCGCGTCGACGAAGACTGTTCCCGAACACTGACTCTCGGTAAATCGCGTCCGCTCGAGTGTCGCGTCCGTCAAATTCGCCCCATCGAGTGTCACCCCCTCGAGTGTGGCTCCCGTGAGGGCTGTCCCGACGAGCATCGCGTCGGCACATGTCGCTCCCGAGAGGTCGACCGCAGTCAGGTCCGCCTCCGAGAGATCGACCTCGGTGAGTGTGGCGTTCCGAAGCCGTGCCCCGACGACCGTTGCCCCGGAGAAATCCGCCTGTTCACAGTCGGCTCCAGTCAGGTCTGCCCCACTGAGGTCGGCGTCGGTACCGTTTGCTCCCCGTAACGTTGCCTCGACGAAGGTACAGTCGGTGAGCGTTGCTCCCTCGAAGACGACCTCTTCGGCCTCGACCCGCCGAAACCTCGCCTCCGGGATAACAGCATCACAGAACGACGTCCCGTCGAGGACGGCACCACGAGCGTCGACGGCAGTGGCGTCTATCCGATCGAAACAGGCGTCCGTGGCCGTCGCTTCGCGGAGATCTGCCGATTCGAGTGTCGCCTCGCTGGCGGTTACGTTCCTCATGTCCGTTCGGCGCAGGTCGGCGTCGGTGAGCGTTGCACCACTGAGCGTTGCGCCGTTCAGGCTACTCTCGAGTACGTTTGCGCCAGTGAGGGTCGCATCAACCAGCGAGACGCCGGTCAGGGCCGTCTGTGGGAGATGGATTCCCGTGAGTTCACTTCCGTCGAGTGCACAGCCCCGCAGGTCGAGGCTGGTAAATTCGTTGTACTCCGTGAGGACACTTCCCTCGAGTCGTTCGACCGTGCCAGTGGTCGGTTCAGTGGCGTTGTGTGCCCGGTTCGCTGGGTGTTCCCGTTGGGTATGGAGTTCAGCCGCTGGTTTCGCTTCACTGTCGGTCGCGTGCCAGATGCAGCGGTCGTGGTCGCGCCATGAGTCCCGATAACAACAGCTTTCGCCTGTCTCCGAGCGCGACCCAGCAGTCCCCGACCCGTTTTCGTACGTGTACCCACACGTTCCCGCCGGTCGGTCCGCCATACTTAGCTCTAGAGTCTCCACAACTAGAAAAATCTATACATGAATCGCCCACTGCTGTCCCACGTCGCTCACGCCACACTGAACGCGTTCAGCGCTGCTTTTAGTCGGGAAACGTCGTGTTCGAGCCGGTCCTGACCAGGTTCGTCCTCGGTGTCAGTATACGCTGTTATTCCCACTGTCACGGTCGTCAGTTCAGTTTTCCCGTCCGTGTCGCGTTCCGGTTCGTTCGTCATAAGCTGTATCTCGAGACACGTTCTGCTCGCGTTGAGGGCTCGCTTACTTCCGAACCGATCTGCGATCGGTTTCAGTGTACTCGGGAGTGCCAGCCTCCGACCCTTGCTGCCGTTGGCCGGTGCCGGCCGTTCTGCCACCGCAAACACGGTTCCCTCGACTGATGTGTTCGTCTCGCGATCGAGTCGCTCGTATTCAACGCGGTAGCGGAGCCGCGACAACGTGTTTCTGACGAGGTGACACACATGCTCGACGTGTACTGTTCGGACGACGACTGTCGTCTCCCCGACGCGGTGGTTCGGCTTCGACGAAGAGTGGCGGGTAAACATACTAGCGCTGTCACTCCAGTGGCACCCTCACTGTTTCACCTGGTCGGCTGGTCGTCCGGGCTGTGGGCTCACCAGTTCGTCTTCGCCATGCCACTCGAGGACGTAGGTGTTTCCGTGACGCGTATACACCGTCGCAACTCGCTTTTCTTCGAGGAACAGGCCGAGTCCCCGCGGGACGCTGTCGATCGTTTCCAGTGCAAACTCCGGAGGAAGCGTCAACGTCGTTTTCTCTCCCGGCCGAACTGTTGGTTCTCCGGTCAGTTTGAAAATCTCACCATCGGAGTCTTTGAACTTCGCTTGCCAGAGGTCGATGGTCTCTCCGCTCTGGTTTTGAAGGGTGGCCGTTTGCTCGCCCGATTCGCTCTCCGTAACGGAGATGACGGCGAGGTCGTCCCGAATGTGCAATTTCTTTCGCTGCTGGAATATATAGAAGCTCAGGAACGTCGTCCCGGCGAATAGCGTCACCACACCCGGCAGGAACAGCCGGAGATCAAGCGTCCCGAGGGTGACGGTGGTCTCTGTAACGAACGCGTACCCCCAGATAGCGATCGACGTGAACGTGACTGTCACGACGAATCCAACGCCGATTGCGAGCGCTCCCGTTTCCGAGCGGCTGAGTTGGAGGATTCCACTCCCAACCAGAATTTCACTGAGCCACCCGGATCGATCCAGCGGATAGGCGATGAGAAACAGCCCCGCCGAGAGCGCTAATCCGCTGCCGACGTAGGTGAGAACAGTGAGCCCGACCTCGACCCAGCGAACGGATTCCTGCCACACGCCGAGTGCCCAGAGTACTGCCCCGACGAACGTCACGCCGAGACAGAAAACCGTAACGACCCAGAGCTTTCCCGACAGCGTATCAGTTGGCAGTAAGACGAACCGTTCGAGTTGTTTCCAGATCGCCTTTGAGATCCGCTTTGCTAACGAGAGCAGGAGCTTTGGAACTTTTAACAGGAACTTCCCGAGTGCAGCGAACCGGGAGGTTCCGGCTGGCTCGGCAGGTGGTCTCACGGAAACACCTCACCCGTGACGCGATGGCCGGCTACTCCTGAGAGCGTCGGACCACAGTGTAATCGATTTGTCGTGTGGAACGGTATAGGACGGTCCATTGATCTATGAGTGGGAGTTACTCAAGTGAGATAGTCTGGTATCCTGATTAATATTTATTTTTGTAACATAACTGTTCTGATGTCGACGACGCCCATCGGTTTCGAGGTGGGTCGTTTTGTTCGTTTGATTACTATTCTGTCGGAATAACGTCGTACCGCTGTTCGAGCATCTCGGCACTCTCGGCGAGTCGGTCGAGTGCCATCGCGACCTCGAGTCCCTGTTGTTCGTCTTCGAGTGTCATTGTGAGTTCGTTCAGTGCTCTTGCATACTGCTCGTAGGACTCTCTGGTGGTGATTTCACTAATTTCTTCAGCGAGTGCTTCGGCCTGTGGGAGGAGCTGGCCAACGAATGCGACGTACCGATTCTGATCGGTGTAGACGTCGTTGATGATCGCCTCTTTTGTGGTGTTGCTGATCTGGAGTGCGATCCGGCTTACGGTTCCACGGTCTTCGTACGTCTGTGCAACGAGTTCGAAAAAACGACTTGTCGTTTTCAGTGACTTGTGGGCCACGTACTCTCGATGTTGTGCGAGGTCATCGTGTAGTTGTCTGAACTCCTCGTCTACCTCTTCGTTCAGCTGTTCGAGGTCCTCGTCTATCTCCTGATTTAACTGTTCGATCTCCGTGTGTGTCTGCTCGATGTCCGCGGTGAGTTCGTCGTCGAGCTGTTCGATAGCAGTCTGCAGTTGCTGGAGTCGGTCGGCAATTTCCTGTACCTGTCCGAGCTCGTTTTCGACGTACTCGGTTGCCCCACCGAAGGCACCGTTGTGGGGGCTGTCGGTGTTCGTAATGTGGCTTATCAGCAACTGAAACAGCATCTCGTTGTCGTACACGAACGGCCTTTGCAGGGTTGCTTCACCGGCTTTCCACCGACCCTGTGGCGTCTTTTGAAACGAGCCGAGGAAGACCGCCGGCTCACCATCATCGGTGACCGTTTGTCGGCACGTCTCGTGATAGGCTTCGGCGACCTCGTCGGCGATCTCGTCGACATCGTTTCCGATATGTTGTATATCAAGAATTTCGGCCACATCCACCGTTTTGTGTCTCTTGGGTGACGTCTCCCGACCGACCAGTTCGAACAGCTCGACGACTCTGCCTGGTTCCATCTCCTCAGGCCCCATCGGCTCTGCACCCGGTACCGGAACGGGATCTTTCGTTTCTTCTGCGTATTTGATATAAATATACACCTCGTCGGTGTCGACTGGTGGGAGAATCTCGGTCGTTTCAGTTCGAACAACCACCGGCCGGCCGTTCGAATCGATCGCCACTCCTGGCTCGATGGTCACGCGTAGCCGACCGTCTTCTTCCTCAATACATTCGGTAATTGACAGCCCTCTGATTATCCCGGTTCCGTTGACCAGTTTCGTAATTGTCGACAACCGGTCTGCGTGGTACTGCTGTTCTACCAGCATGTCCATCGCCGTGAGCAACTTTCCCTGAAAGTAGCGGTTCCGCTCGAAATACTCGAGGTCGAAACTGGAGTGGTTCTCTTGTCGATGCTCGGGTGGCTGTCTGGTGTGGGACTCGTCGGAGTTCATGATTGGTATGTGACTCGTGGGGGCCGACCTCGTCGACTAGCTAGATACTCTCTCTTTCATGATACTGAGCATCAGCTACAAATGTTTATTGACAGTGTTAGAGAATCGTCTGGTGACCGAGCACCGCAGTCCCGAGGTCGAACTCCCGGTGTTCGAGGATCGTATTGGTGCCGAGGTAGCTGTGTGTCCCGACGTGGACGCGCTTTTCGAGGCGCTTCGTTGCAACGTCGACGTGGGCTGGGGTGGCGTTCTCGACGATGGTATTGATTCGTTCGACGTGTTTTGCTGGAACGTCTGGATGCAGTGTGACGACGATCCGCCGTGGGTGTCCGATCTGTCTGAGGTATGCCTCCTTGTCGGCTCGGTTCGGTATCTGGTCGAAATCGGTGTACTCGAGCAGAGCAATGTCGTCCGGTCGGGTCCCACCCGGCCAGTCGTAGTACTGCCGGAATCGCTTGACCGCCTCGGTACTGGAGAGTCGTCCCTCACGAACGGCTCTCTCGAGGTCGCGTTCGAGGTGGACGAGTGTCTGCTCCCAGGTCCGGTCGGGCAGGTCGACGTGTGTGAGATAACATTCGAGCAGTGCGACGATGCCGGCTCTCGTTCCGCGTTTCCGATAGAGTTCCGGCGCACGCGCTACCAGCTCGCGCTTTGCGGGTTCGGGCCAGGATTCCTCGCGGTCGACTGACAGCCACCCACTCAACCAGGAGAGGTACTCAGCAGGAGTCGCCTGTGGATCGAGATAGGCCGTGTTCGAGACGGTCATCTCTTCGATCTCGACGAAGATCGACTCGAAGATCGAGAGATACTGTGTAAGAAACGCCGAGCCCTGTTTCTGATACAGCTCTGGCAGATAGCGGAGATACGACTGGCGTGGACAGTAGCTCCTGATCCCGCATACTCGCGGTGTTTCTTCGGCCGTCCCGATCAACCGAACGGCAACACACAGATACCGACCGTCAGCGTCCTCGAGCAACAGATCGCTCGGATCAGTGACGGTCGATGCCTCTGATCGGTCGTCGAACGCCGCGATGAGCGTGTCTCGAGCCGCCTCTTGGAACGCGGTCACATCGGAACGGCTGACTGAGTCGACACGCTGACTGATTTCTTCGGGAGACTGTTCGATGAGATCCCACAGTCCGTCGATACCCGCATTGTTGAGGGCTTGTCGCTGCTCGTCGGGAACACCCTCTAGCCTGCTTAACTCCTCTGTCTCCCCATCGGTCCCGTAGTAAGTGACCTCGATCCGGCTCCCCGGTTGTACGTCCTCGGTGTCCCACCGCATTCGATGCCACTCCATCCCCGGGACCCCCGAGTCGAACCGACCCACGATCGTTCCCTCGTACCGTCCGGCGTGTGTTCGATGTCGGTACGCTTTCCTGACTGTCGCGAGGCGTCCATCAGTGTCCTGGAGATAGAGCCCATCGGTGATGTCCTCCGTCTCAGTCGGCCCACTCGAGAGCCGTTGGTACCGTCTGTCGACTACATGCCCAGTTTGTCGACCGCCGTCGAGCTCACACCGAAGAAGCTGGTGGCCGCCTGCTGACGTGGACCCAGAGAACACCAGCTCGTCTGCGGTGGGTGCCGTAACTCGTTCTGGGACGAACCCGGCCGGGAGTGAGACGTCGAGTCGCGTCGGCTCGGAGGCAAACTGGTCTGCGTTCTCCTCGAGTTGGAGTACGACGACCTCCCCACCGCGCTGGTCGAGGACGTACAGGGTCTCGTCGGGAGCAACCGCGAGATCACGTGGCGACGAAAGTCCCTCGAGAATTGTCCGTACCGAACCACCGTGTTCGATGGTCTCGACGGTGCCGTTGGATGACTCACTCACTGTTGCCGTCGGTGGGTCGCCACTGAGGACGAAGACCCGCGTTTCACTCCCGACGACCTCGAGTGGGCTCACACAGGTGGTCGTCCACTCGAGCTCTCGACGGCGACGAGAGAATCCGGCGACGCCACCGTTTGCGTCGAGGACAACGAGGCTGTGACTCGTTACCCCGATGTGTGTCGGTGACTCGAGGGCTGCCTTTTTGACTCCATAGAGTGACAGTGGTGTCCGCCTCTCAGCATCGCTGAGGTAGACCGAGACGGTCCCTGACGCGTCCAGTACGTGGGCGTTTCCGCTCGGGCTGGTATCGAGATCCACTGCCTCGAATCCGCAGTCGTCTGTGACGAGGTCGACCGCTCGAGCCAACCTCACCTCGCCAGCTGCGTCGACCTCGACGTTGCTTCCGGCCCACTGCTTCCAGTCGTGTGCTGTCGTCACGTCGAGGAACGAAAACTCGTGTACCATCAGTAGCGTCCCCCCTGGCCTGGCCCACCAACAGATCGGTCCTGGAATCTGACCCGAATATCGTCGACCGCCGGTGCGAGCAGCATCGACTCGCCGATCGAGACGTTGCCGTGGTCGTCGATCGTCCCCTCCCGAGAGGCTGCCAGTCGCACGTCAGCAACGGCCTGTACGCCATCGACGGCCGCGACGACATCGGTGACGTCGACGACAGAGAGCGATCGACCGAACGGCCACCCATCGCCTCTGTAGCCGGTTAGCGGGTGGAGGTACTCGACGAGCTGGCGTTCGATCGCCTCAGCAACCGTCGCCTTGCTGTATCCATCGCGTGCAACGACAGTCAGATCCATGCCGACCTCGACGTAGGTCGGTGGCCGGACGGTGAGCACGTCAGTCACGAGTGTGTTCTGTCGGAGGTGTGTGCGGACAGCCTCGAGGAATCCCTCGCTCGGTTCGGGGCGTGAACGCGTGCTGTAGGGGACGACGACCACGTCGATTCCCGGTATCGTCGTTCCGTCCGGAAGCTCACGCTCTGTTGTCTTCGCATGGGCACGACCGAACCGGAGTCCCGGCGTGTGCTCGGCCACGTAGACGACGTCCTCGAGCGTCGTCGCCCGGTAGGGACGGTTCAGGTCTCGTCTCACTCGCTCGAGGGCCTCCTCGACCGTCTCTGTGGGTCTGCCGGGCACTCCCGGCCCGAGTGGTGTCACCCCGATTGCCTCGTATGGAACGCCAGCTGGCAACTCGCCACGTCCCGCGGGGAACCCCCAGTTAGCTGCCACTGAAGCTGTACTCTCGGGCATACAGGTCACGTAGCTGGTTGCGACGACACGCTCGTTGACGGGTGGTTTGGCTCCGTTGACGCCATCACCGAACGTGATGGATCCTCGCTCGTGATTCAGCACATAGTGTCGATCGGTTGGCCCCGAGCGATCGAGTGTCGAGACCTGGCTCCACTGGATGCCACCGACCTCGATTGTTGCCGTACACACCGGAGCGTGGTCGAAAAAGAACTCCTGATTGGCGTCGATCGTCGTCTCGAACGTCTGATCGTCTCGACGCAGCAACTCTCCGGTAACCGTCTGCTGGCAGGCTGCTCGCGCGACGTTCAGTCGGACCGACTCGAGTTGTGGCGGGACCTCGTATCCGGCCGTCTTGAGCAGACAGCGAATCCACACTGTCCCCGGCTCGTGACCGAGTACCGCCGTCTCGTCTACGGCAGGGTCGTTGGGTTGCCAGCCAACGGTCTCCCCGACCGTGACGGTCCCGCCCGTATAGAGGGCGTTCGTCTCGTCTTCGAGTACTGGAAGGTCCGCCCACGCCTCGTCGTCTTCCCAGTGTGGATACGACGTACAGTACTGCCAGCGTACCTCGACGGACGGCTCGAACCGCACTGGCTGGTCCCCGTGGCTTGCCGGGGCTGGGAGGTGATCGTCGTGGTACTCGAGGGTGATCGAGAGCGTCTCTGCGTGTTCGAACGGGTCTCGATCGAAGCCGAGATAGAACACATCTCCTTCGCTTGGATTCTCACCGAACGGGTAGAAGGGGTCTCCCTCGTCCATTTCGGTGCCGACGTCGACTCCCGACTGGGTGACGACGTGTTCGAGAGTCGCCTCAACCAGGCGCGTCTCCTCAGCGAGTTCGAACCGGGTGACTGCTCCACGATCTTCCTCGGCGATGAGGCGCGTCCCCGCAGGGACTACGCCACCGCCTGCGCCCGCTGGTGGCTCGAGAGTGACGGGCACCGTCTCGGGACGTGGCGGCCGACGCCTCCCACCCAGCAGTTCAAGATACTTTTCGTAGTGGGCTGTCGAGAGCTGGTCCAGCTCGTAGCTGTATGTCTCTGTGAGCCAGGCGAGCACCTCGATGATCGCGATCCCGGTATCGTGGGCGCTGTGATCGGTCCAGGACTCACTGTGGCGTGGCAGCTCACGCTGGGCCCGCTCGACGAGTTCCTCGAATGTGAGGTCGTCGAGATCTGGCAGGTCGACGCCCATCAACGCTCCCCTCCGAACTCACTTCTCACGCTGTGGGTGCCACTACAGAGAAGCGAATCCGCGGCGATCGTCGGTGGCGCTGTGGCACCTGAGAGCGTGAGCTGACCCGAGCCATCCGCGAACGTCGCCGTGAGTCCCGTCACCCCCCTCACGCCCTCGACGCGCTCGAGGGCAGCAGCGAACACCGACGGCGATGGCGCGTACCCGATCTCCCAGCCGCACCCGTCGAACCCACCGGACAACGGATGTAAAAACGTCTCGAGTGTTCTCCGCGCTCGCTTTTGGATGGTAGAGCTGTTGTGTGACGGGTCCGTTCTGATTGTCGCATCGATCGAGACCTCGACGTACTGTGGGCCACGAACTGCGAGACACTCCTTGGCATCGACCATCGTCGCCGGTGCGTGTTCCTCGAGTGTCTCCCGAACCCGCTCGAGCAGCGTTTCCGAGGGGGTTGGCGTCGCCGTTGTGCGGTTGGGAACGACGACGACTGTGACCTGTCCTGGCATACCGAGCCCATCGTTCCCGGCCGTACACCGAACGCGGGCGACCTCGCGGCTGGCCGAGTGAGCGATCCGTTCGATCCCGTCGGTGGTCACTGCCCGACCTCGATCACGCAGCTTCTGATGTGTACGGGCAGCGAGTTCCTCTGTCGGCTCTGCATCTTCTCCGCCCATGCCGGGAAGCGGGTTCGAAACCGCGCTGATCGAGGGGAGGTTCTCGGCGAGATCCGTGATCGCACCCGCCTCGACGTTGCCCTCCGTACCGCCGCCGGTTGCGTAACTCGCAGTGACCGCACCGGTTGGGGGTATCTTCCCCGTCTGGCCGTCACCGAACGTCACCTGCCCGTTGACCTCGCTCAACATGTAGTGTCTGTCCGAGCCAGCCGACTCGAGAAAGCTCTCGACGCGTTCCCAGCGCACCCAAAAGTGGGTGAGTTCGCCCTCCTCGTCGCGCTCTTCGATCGTCCTGTCCGGATGGACCGCTTTGAGGTCCTCACGGGCCGTCTCCGAGAGGCTCTCCCGTTCGTCGACCCAGATCTCGGTCTCGAGTGCCGGCGTTCGGTCGAACTGTAGCGTCTGGTTTGGCGTGCCATCGCTTCTTCCCAGTCGTTCTGTTTCGACCGACTCGACGTTTACTGCCCAGCAGGTGTTCGGATAGACCCCCTCGAGGTGTGGCGGTGCGTGTGTTCGACGCCGTCGTTTCCGCTCGACCTCTGCTCGGTCGTGGAGTTCGAACCGGTTGGTCTCTGTGTCCGCATCCATGTGTCGCCTAAATAGGCAGGACTGCCGGGCGAACTCGTCGTCGATCAGCCGAATCCGAAGCCAGTGACGCTGCCGACCGAACAGCTCGATCGCCTCGGTCGGTTCGGGAACCGACAGTGTGAGTACGCCGTGTCTGGAGAGCCCGTCGGTTTCGTCGTCGAACTCGACCCGACGCCACTCCTCTCCGAGCGGGTCAGTACAGCACTCGACAGTGATCTGGTGGTCGAACCACAGAGGCAATGACCCTGCCGTCAGGTCGAGATAGAGTGGAATCGGTCCATCCCGAACTGGGCGGTCGAAGCCGAGATAGACTGCCTGTCTCTCCCCCGGAACTGGCTCGAACGGACGGAACTGCT
>LKMJ01000801.1_pt1 | contig 25912 bp, 32 predicted proteins | sample 643391 | NCBI WGS metagenome assembly LKMJ01 (sample SAMN04112250, study PRJNA286221) | soda lake metagenome | biome: soda lake; feature: Kulunda Steppe; material: water; isolation source: sample PL-Br10 brine of Picturesque Lake | place: Russia: Kulunda steppe | collected 2010-07 | reverse complement strand
GGGGGGGGGGGGGGGGGGGGGGGGGGATGGTGCGCGCCGCGGCCGCTGCCACAGCAGCGCAAGGAGGCAGGGGCGGCGGAGCTGCGCCAGCCCCCCGCCGGGACCGGGCACAGCAGTTCCAGCAGCTGCTGGCGCAGCAGAAGAGGGGGGGGGCAGGGGAGCGCAGCAACGGGCCGCAGCCTTTGCTGACGCACACGCGCGAGGCACCGCCGCAGCCGCAGCCGCAGCCGCAGCAGCAGCAGCAGCAAGAGCAGTTGCAGCAGCAGCATCTGCTCCAGCAAGAGCAGCAGCAGCAGCAGCATCCGCTCCAGCCAGAGCAGGGTGTGAGTGTTGGGTCAGGGGGCAGGTTGGGCTCGGGGCTGGCAGGCGCGGGCGCGAGGAACATGGCCAGCCTGAATATGCTCGCGCTGCGCTCCGGCCCCGTGCAGCTGGGGCCACACCAGCCGGCGCCGTGCGTGCCAACGCACACCACGCACGAGCTGAGCGTGCTGCAGCATCAGCTGCAGCAGAACAGGGAGCAGCAGCAGCGCCTGTTGCAGCTGCAGCAGCAGCTGGAGGCGGGCGTGGTGCCCGCGCAGCCGTCGGTGCCCGCCAGCCTCCCCTCTGGTGTGGTGCCTCAGCTCAATCCACCTCTGTCGCCAGCGCTGCTGCCGGCAGCGGCAGCTGCCGCCGGCAGTAGCGAGCCCGCAGCCACCTCTGCAGTGTGGCGGCAGGCGATCCAGGACGCGCAACAGCAGCAGCAGCGGCTGCTGGAGTGGTGGCAGCACAGCAGCGCACGCATGCAGGGGGCTGAGCAACTGCCGCCTGCGCAGCAGGACCCTCTGGGCACGGGCGTGAAGCAGGGCCTGCAAGGACGAGCGGGCAGCACGTGGCATCCGGCGCCCTCTCAGGTGCGTGCAGAGGGCGCATGCGAGCTGTGTCCGCAGCGCGCGCCTGCATTGCAGCGCAGCGTGCGCGAGTGCGTATGGGCGTATGAGATGCTGCTGCTCGGTGTCCAGGACGGTGTTGCTATAGGATGCTCGTTAGGTGCTGCTGGTGCTGCTGCTGCTGATGATGATGACGACGACGATGACAATAATGCTCCATGCCACATGCAGGAGCTGCAGGATGCAGGTGAAATGCTCTCAAGGCACCACGGCAGCTCTAGGCTCCATGCAAAGCGGCACCAGGCGTCTGTGCGGGGGCAGGAGCTGCTGCAAAAGCTGCAGCAGCAGGTGCTGCAGCAGCGACAGGACGAGGAGCGGCGGCGGCAGCGAGAGCTGCTGCTGCTGCAAGTCCAACAGCCGCATGTGCCGCAGACGCGACAGCAGCTGGAGCTGCAGGCGCAGCAGCACGCTCCCAGACAAGAGGAGAAGCTCTTTCAGCAGCAGCAGCAGGAGCTGCAGGCGCAGCAGCACGCTCCCAGACAAGAGGAGAAGCTCTTTCAGCAGCAGCAGCAGGAGCAGCAGCAGCAGCAGCACGCTCCCAGACAAGAGGAGAAGCTCTTTCAGCAGCAGGAGCAGCAGCAGCAGCAGCAGCCGGAGCGTGCAGGCATTGTGGGCATACATGAATTGAATGTGAGTTTGTGTGTATGTGGCCCACATAATGTGGGAGTGAAAAGGAGGGTGGAAGGTATGGGGGGGCCAAAGCAGCTTCCAAACTGGGGCCTTCGTGGCCAGACCTGCGGGTTGATGACCACGTGCATGTGTGTATGTGCGTGTGTGAGAGGCAGAGATGCAATCCATGGTCCTCGTTGTGCCCAGCTTGACACCCACTGCAAGAGGTCCACTTTGTGTGGACTTGCCCCCGTAGGAGGCGCACCTTGCACGCAGCTGTGGCAGTGCACACAGTTGCGGCTTGACGTCAACAGCGCTCCTTCCTCAGTGCTTAAACAGTCGCATGCCAAGCTCATGTGAGACGCCTTACCCCGCGCAGCGGCACAGCTGCATCAAGCGCAGCAGCACGCGCGTGTGGAGGGCACGTGCATGTCCCTGCCCAGCGCAGCGCAGCGGCATGGCTGCGTGCGCAGGCCGAGCGCGCGCATGCCCAGCCCGCTTGCCACACAGTGCGGCAGTGAACTTACATCTATGCCGTACCTGAGCGCACCTTTGGCTATATCTGCTGGTGCACAACACAGGTATTATTGCGTGCTTGCCTGTGTGCTGCAGTACAATGGCGGCGGGCAGCGCGGGACGGGGCGAGGCCGCAGGCGTAGGGCCCCCGACGACATCTCCTTTGAAGAGCTGGTGCGTCAAGGGCGCGAGTGTGCAGGGTGCACATGGGGTGTGTGCAGAGCGTGCGATGACGCATCCTTTGGAGAGCTGGTGCGTCATGGGCGCGAGTGTGCAGGGAAACATTAAGAAGAGGGTGCATATAGAGGCACATGTGCACAAGCATGAGGGTGCGCACACGCAAAGAGGGGCGTGCATTCAGAGGCATACATTGACAAACGTAAGGTGCACACACGCACAGAGCGGCGTGCATACGTCAAGGCCTGCATGCAGCCAGCTACTCAGGTATGGGTGGGAGAGTGGGCTGGCGTGTGCGGCAGCAGCATCTATAGGTGTCCTCAAAGGGAGGGCGCAGCCAGATGCAGACAGGCAGCAGAGGCCCTGGGGTGGCTTTGGATGAGGGCAGGAACACGGACAGCTGCAGGCAGGCACAGGCAGCACAGCCTGCCATGCGTTGCTCCTCAGCACCCAGCCTCCCTGCCCTGCACCACTGGAAACATCCGCGGCCCTCCTCAACGGGCTGAGGCTCTCATCACAGTCCTCCCTGCCCCTCCCGCCCACCTCATGCCGTCGTAACCAAACAAAACCCTTGTCAAAAGATGAACCTTCGCGATCATTGATTTGGCTACAAGTAACTCACATTTGCGGCCTCTTCCTATGCCCGTGCGACCCATAGTGCCACTTAGCGGCGTACCAGCTGAAGCAGCGCGGGGGGCTGCCAGCGTCCAAGGCGCAGATCAAGCGTATACCCATTGTCACGGGCCCCCGCTCCCAGAGGCGGCCAAGGGCTGCGGAGGGCATGGCCCGCCTTAGCGTGGGCAGCTGCTCACCGCCCCCTTGCCAGGCACACACGCACGTGCATGTCCGCGCCGCCGCCGCGGCTGCCCCTGCCACGGCGCGGCAGGCAGGCGGGGGAGAGCCACTCGGCGTCAGCAGGTGGGTTAGACTTGCGCATGTTGTTGATGGTTTGGTTTGGGGCGTGTGGGTGCAGGGCGCAGGGTGTGTGCTGTCCAAGTACCCGTGCTTAGCATCCTGTGCTGCGCGTGCTTGCTGTGCCAGCGCCCATGCGTCTTTTCCGGCATATTCATTTAGGCCGGCACACACGAACACGCAAACACAAACATATGTGCTTGCGCACACCGCACACGCACACACACATGCACACACACATGCACACACACATGCCTGCACTCACGAACACACAAATGCATGCACGCGTGCACGCACGCGCGCGCACACACACACACACACACACACACACATACACACACACCGCCCCGCCGGCCCCTGCCATGGGCTTGTGCCTGCAGGCCGCCGCCCAGCTGGCCCAGCAGCGCACGCGCCCTGCCTCCCCGTGCGCCGCGCTTGCCCTTAACAGAGCGCCAGCCCTCCGAGCAGCCCAGCTCCTCCGCCACCACGGCCACCAGCGGCAGCGGCACCTCCACCACCGCCGCCACCACCAGCACCGCTGCCACCAGCTCCGCGTACCGCACCCCCCCCGCGGCGCTAGCGCAGCTGCGTGCGCAGTTCCCAGCGCCGCGTGTGTCATGGGACGCGCTGAGCGCTGAGCAGGCCAAGCTGCACAACAGGTACGGCGCGCGCGCGCTTGCAGCGCTTGGGGAGGCAGAGGGGGGGGAATGTGGGATATGCGGTGAGCGGGTGGGCGGGCTGCAGCTTGCGGGCGTGGCTTGCAGGTTTGGCAGCGCAGGTGGGTGGGCTGCACCCATCAGGGGTAGCTCGTCACACCCTGATACGCCCGTCACACCCTGATACGCCCGTCACACCCTGATATGCCCATCATACCCTGATACAGCCCTCTGCCGTCTACGGCCCAATGGGGGCCCCTCACAGGGTGCCACCTCACAGGGTGCCACCTCACAAGGTGCCCCTCACAGGGTGCCACCTCACAAGGTGCCCCTCACAGGGTGCCACCTCACAGGGTGCCACCTCACAGGGTGCCACCTCACAGGGTGCCACCTCACAAGGTGCCCCTCTTAGGGTGCCACCAGAGCCCCGTGCGGGGCGACCTCGGCAGCAGCAGGTGCACCAGCAAGGGCTGCACATGGGCCTGCTGCTGCTGCTGCTGCTGCTGCTGCTGCTGCTGCTGTGGCCAGTCTGCATGTGGACGTGCGTCGTGTTGTGCATATGAGCCCAGCAGGGCTTGAGGCCACCTTCCCAGCCTGGACCTGCGTGCCTGAGCTCGTTGGGGACGTTGCTTGAGCGCTACATATGCTGGCGTTGCGCTTCCATCCCACACCTCAGAGCACCTCAGAGCATTTGCTTGCTGAGCCGCAGCGGCACACCAGTATTGTATGTGCTGCTTCTGTATTTGCTGTCCACACCTTAGCTGGTCACACGTCAGCTGTTTACACGCCAGATGCTTTTGCACTTGCTGTGGTGTGTGTGTGTGTGTGTGTGTGTGTGTGTGTGCGTGTGTGTGTGCGCGCGTGCGTGTTGGCGGGTTGCTTGAGGAGCGGCGCAAGCTGTAGCCGGTCATGTGTGGCGCAAACACACAGCAGCTGGCCGCTTGTGGGGCAGCGCAAACTGTGGCCGGCTGCAGTATTCCCGCAGGGACGCGCGGGCAAAGGCGGCGCCGCCAGCTGCGCCCTGCGCGCCCAGCCCTCCCCCGGCCATGGGCGCGCAAGAGGAGCAGAAGGAGGAGGACCTCAAGCAGCTGGAGCAGAGCCTGTACTGCCAGGGCAAAATTGCGGACGCGCTGCTGCTACAGCAGGCAGCGCAGCAGCGCAGGCTGCAGCAGCTGTGTGAGTGCTCAAACGCCATCACAACACTGGTTGTGCTGGACGATCCGTCCCCAGCCGCCGCGGCTGCTGCTGTGGGCGGCAAGGCAGGCGGCAGCAGCAGCCCGGCGGCCAGGCAGCCGGACCTGGCGCTCCTCAGCGGGTGGAGCAGCAGTAGTGATGCTGCCGCCGTGCTCGGGGTAGGTGCAGCAGCAGGGGCTGGCCGCAATGCCGTACCCGGGGCAGGACCAGCCATCACGGACGCAGACGGCGCGGCCCCATTGTTGACAGCAGGGGCAGACACTGTTGCGGGCAGCGGCGCCCCAGTGCCGCTGCTCTCACACAAGCTAGCGCAGAAAATGCGCGAACTCAGGCACAGCGGCGGTGCTGCCGGCGCGAGCACGCTGCAGGGCGTGCTCCAGTCGGACCTGCTGATCACGCTGCAGCAGCTGCAGGCGGTGCAGGCCAAGCTGCACCAGCACCCGCACTTTCTGCAGCGGCTGCAGCTGGCGCAGAAGGAGCGGCAGCGGCCGCTGGTGCCGCAAACAGATGGCAGCCGCTTGGGAGCTGGGCCTGCGGCGGCGGCTGCTGCTGCATTGTGCACGGGCAATGCAGTCACAGCCCCGTGTTTTGCTGGCAACACCAGCGCCGCAGCCGCAGCTACAACTGCTGCTGCAGGGTCAGGAATGCAGGCCGCTGCCGCCGCTCCAGCCGCTCTGAGGCCGCCGTCTCCGGATGTGCGGTGCGGCGGCAGCGGCAGCAGCAGTCGACGCGACAGCGTGGCCCTGGCAAGCTAGCTGCAAGCACCTGCGGCTGCTGTTGCTGCAGTTTGGCCACCCCACACACAATCTCGCCCCAGCCCAGAGTCGGCCAGCATCCTGCATGCCATCATGTCATGCCATCTTGCATGCCACGCGTGACAGCATCAAGGGGAGCAGTGGGCGATGCAGGGGCTGAGCATGTGCTTGTGCAGAAGGGGGCAGTGTGCGGCTCCTAAGCTCGCAGATCCGTTGCGGCCCTTAATGCTCCACTTGCCCTCACCCCATTTGAAGAGGTAATAACTTACATGCCTGTTTGCCTGTGGTAGTCAAAACTCAATGTACGCACACCAGCAGGAAGGCCATTCCCCCCATTCATGTTTTGTTCTTATCTGCCTCATGGCTCAGCCTTAATCGAAAGAGGATGTCAACTGCGCAATGCAATGTTTCTCATCTGATGGTTAAAGGCTGTGTGCCCTTGTGCTTTTTACCGAGATCTTCCAATGCCACAGGCAATTACCAATGAACAGTGTAATGTCAGTATTTGTCTGGTCTGGGAGGTATATTGTCTTGTTCTTGGAGCCTGGTTCTTGTTTATTAGTGATTTCTGCAAAGACGGATTTATCAGTGTTTGATAGGTGTCTTATACCTATCGTAGACTGTGAGTCTCGATCGTATAGACTCTCGTCGGTAATTGGCACATGATTACCTCAGATATTTCTCATATTCTTTGCAACCTGCATTGTTACTATGCTCCCCTCCTTAGACATGCATGTCCTCATGCATGCTGTCAAGGATTAGTGAATGGGAGGTTCAAGGCCACGCGAATGCCAGTACTCACGAATGGCTAGCTTAGGCCTGAGGCCTTCGTCAATGAGGCTATCTTCACTGATCCATTCATTCTCTACAACCGGATAGTCAAGCCACTTGACTTCATATTCAAATTTCTGGACCTTCTTGTGACCAACTTGGTACACAATATGGCAATGATTGATGATTCTCTCCAGTTGCCAAATCGGAGTACCATCAGAATCAAATGAGATCAGGGGGGTCGAATGGTGAGGATCTTCACCTTCACGAATTTTGTATGGTTTCACCAGCAAAACGTGAAACACATTGTGGCAGCACATGCGCTCAGGAAGTTGCAGTTTGACTGCTACGGATCCAATCATGCAAATAACATTGTAAGGTCCCATCCATTTAGGCATCAGCTTTTGCCCTCGACCATTTGCAAAGTTTTTGGTGCTCAATAACACCCATTGGTGCGGATGATATGATGCTTCAGGGTGATTATGATTGAAGTATGCTTGTTGCCTGTCTTGTGCAGCTTGCAAAGACCCTTTTGCACGGGCTACAGTCTGTTGCAGATTGGATGCATGCTCAGTTGCTGCAGGCACAAGCTCTTGCACATTGTGATCAAATTTGGCCATGAATGGCATGCGCGGATGTCTGCCATAGTTCAGATAGAAGGGCGTATTTGAAGTGGATGCATGCATGAAGTTATTGCGTGCAAATGCAGCGGCTGGAAGGTGCAAATCCCCGTCATCCATGGAAGGAGAGATGTAACAACGCAAATAACATTAAAGAACTCTGTTGGTCCTCTCCGTTTGACCATCTGTTTGCGGATGGTATGCAGTGCTCAGACGAGATTGAGTACCAAGAAAATGCAAATATGTAGGAAAGAACTTGCCTGTAATCAGAGTCTCAGGCTCTCCATGCTCACAGACAACACGCTTGAAGAATATGTGTGCAGTTTCTCAAGCATCAACATGAGTGGTTGTGGGAATGAAGCGCACGAATTTGGTGAGACAATTGCCACAACAGCAATGCAATCATAGCCACGTTGTCACGCCAGATTTATGCAGTGCCTGATTTATGCTGCATTGTGAGCAGGAGGTTGGTTGAGTCAGTTGGTGGAGTACTTGATCCTAGGAGGCCTGTTGTCAGTTCAGCGATCGCTGTATTTGAGCATGTCAAAGACGAACTCGCAATAATACCTTGTTTGATCCTAGCGACCTTGTAACATGTACGCCAGGGAGTAGAACCCCCTAGCCCTTAGGGGGCAACAGGCGCGACAGCGCCCAGTCCAGTCCAGTCCAGTCCTCTGTCCATTGTGAGTGCATCCGACAGCAGCTGCATGCAGCGCTGACCTTGCCTATTTGCAGGCAGAAGTAAGAGAGAGAACGTGTAGGGAAGGATAAGGGTATCAGAGGCTCCTCAGTCTCATCGCGGGCAACCTGTTGTCTGCTTGGTGTACACTGTCGCTGTCCGCAGCCGGTCCACACACCCATCTTGCTCAAACACAGCGATCGCTGAGCTGACAACAGGATCAAATACTCCACCAACTGACTCAACCCACCTCCGGCTCACAATGCAGCATAAATCTGGCACCGCATAAATCTGGCGTGACAGCTGTCACGCAGAGAGACTGCTGCATCCAAATTAGACTCGTAGCATGACCATAACTACCCCCCTTGTCTCAAGCAGAAAGTGAATAATGCGCAGAGACAACAAACAAATGGTCATGCTACGAGTCTAATTTGGATGCAGCAGTCTCTCGGCGTGACAACGTGGAGTTGGTAATAAACCAGTGACCAAGTCCATGGTCACATGCTGTCTAGAATAAGCAGGGATGGGAGGGTGGATAGTCGACTTCCCAGTGCTGGTGCTCTGCCGCCTGCTCGGGTGTCTGCAGCCTGTCTATGCACTTAGAAATGTCAAACTCTTCAATGACCACAGCCGTGAGCTTGCTTGCCAGGGTGCTTGGTTACTACATGATGCTGCTGTCACACGTCCGTGCCATGCAATGCCCCTCAGTCGCCATTCGCCTTCTGCTGACTCTGAGTCGGACCATCACCAGGTTCATGTTTCATGGGGGAGACGAAGGAATGCTCTCGCCCTGTCACGACAATTTGTGGTCTGTAATAACTCGTAGTCAGAGTGCCCGCGTTAGTGGGTGGGGGTATTCAGTTTCCTCCTTTGAATCCCCATGGCATCCTTGGATACAGCCTTTCCTGTGCCTGGGCTGTTAACAGATTTGGCACAACGTTGTGCCAAATCACTGTCATTGTTGAACAGCCATCTTGGATACACGAGCCTTAATCAGCCTCTACATGAATAAACGCCAGACAAAAAGGAAAAAAAGGAATGGACTTTTTTGTGGGAAAAAGCACGCACCTCATTCTATACAGCATTGACAATAACAAAACCTGCATAAATTTATTGTAACACCCTCATGAGGTGGCACCAGAAGAGCATCCCATACCACACATCCTATGTCATGATGTGCACATGGCCATGCATCGGCATGAAGTCCGTGGATTAGCTTGAAGATCTAGTTGGGAATAGGCGACCCAAGACTGAGCAGGGTCTTAGCAAGATAAGATGTAAATTTGTTGTCATTGTCTCTCTACTCTCCTCACTTTAAGTGTTGTCAGTCTAGGGTTCCCGTGCAAGAGGGCTCGCGTGTGAATATATTAAATACACAGTCCCTCAATTGATTGTAGACGCAGAAAATGTCAGAAGCCCAACAGGTCTAAGCCTTTGGCTGGAGCTCAAATTCAGGTTTAAATTCCGATCTCTGGACCTGCCTCCTTGGGTGGTACTATGCACAAGGTGCATTGACAAAATATTTACAAAATTCCAATCTCTGGACCTGTCTTCTTGGGTGGTACTATGCACAAGGTGCATTGACAAAATATTTACAAAATTGACAAAACATTTGAAAAATTTACAAAATTTACAAATAAATATTTGAAAAGAAAGTTCGAAACTCCTGCGCTTGACAGTTCTGCGCGAACATACAGAAACCATATATATTTAAGCTAAGTTATCGTAGCAAAAATGATTTTACCACGCCTGCTGCAGCGAGGATTTGGCGCCAGGCCCGGAAGATCTAGATCTGGCCAAGAGACCCCGCACAGGGCCTGTACAGTCAAGAGCCGCAAGCCCTTGCTGCTCAGAGCTTACCGTGTTGACTCACCAGCGCCAGAGACCCCAAATCCGGCAAGCTCTTATCAGCACCTTGCGTCAAAACTGGGGAGGCCCGCTCAGTCTTCAGTGGGCTGGGTGGCATCGGTGAGGGGTGGCTCAGCTAGGGGTGCTGTTGCCTGCTTGTGCCCGTCAGTTGCTCATATTGATCGATCTGAATATGCATACTTGCACTCCAATGCGTGTGTATCTCTTTGCCCACTGGCAGGAGCCTTACAAGCCCCTGGAAAAGATGACCCTTTGGCAAGACCAGCCACTCAAGCCTGATGAGGTGAGCGGGCAAGTGCGGAGCATGCAGGAAAAGGTGAGGCTTGCACGATCTACTTCAAATCTCAAGGGCTAACTGTGCTTGCGTGTGCTGCGTATGCTGCCCAATGCCCACAGGTGGACATTCTTGTCACGCACAATGGAATTTGCCATAGCGGTCGGTACAACTTCTCTGGACTCGCTGTACAGCCGACCTAGCGTTGTATAGAGTCATGCAGCAGCAACCTATCCTTGTCTTCCTCTCCTTCCACACCCTGTGAACTTTTTTTAAGCTGTCTTTGAGGTGTGCCTTTATGAAGGCGTGCCTTGCCGCTGGCAGGCACCCACACACAGGGAGAGATGTGTCTGCAATGATCGTGCCTCCTCACAGATCTGCACATGCAGCACAACGAGTGGCAAGCCAGCAAGTACCCATTTGTTCCAGGTAAATAACATTGCTCCATGCAGCCCAGCATGCTAGTTTGTGACTGGCTTGATCAGTCTTTTTAAATGGCAACAGCTGCTTGCATCTGTGACCCCATTTCTGGGTAAGTCCACGATCTGGGTCAGATCCCAGATTGTTTGGGACTTTTTTGCGCACTTTTGCTGCCGCATGAGCCTAAACACACAAGCCAAGTTCAACAAACTCATTGTAAATCATGCTAAGCTCATGCCATTCTCACACACTGGGCACAAGCTTACAAACCTATGCACTTCCCCTGAAGGCCATGAAGTGGTTGGGACTCTACTGGCGCATGGATCTGAGGTGAGTTGGAGTTGGAGCAGAGCAGAGGTGGGTTAAAGTTGGAGTAGAGCAGAGGTGGGTTAAAGTTGGAGCAGAGCAGAGGTGTGCTGGAGTTGAATTAAGAGCAGAGGTGGGTAAAAGTTGGAGCACAGTTGAGCTGAGCCGCGGCAACAACACCCTGCATCTTTCCCTGAGCAACACGCAACTTTATGAGGCAACTGGTTACCTCACCCTTTTATGAAGCAGTGTGGCATCTATGGCTTGCTCCCTGCGGTGATTTCCACCCTGCTTGCTCCATGCATGCTCATTCTCAGGTGCACGGCATGACTGAGGGAGAGGTAAGAAGCCCAACCTTGAAGTGCATGCTCTGGCATTGGCATTTCAACCATGCACCACTTAGTTTCCAATTACTTGTGGTTGCCTCCAGCGCCAGCTTGGCGGTGTTCCTGACATTCACAAGGCCACATGCAGTGATTTCTGAATGTGCGATTGCAGCGCTTGGGTGTGGGCTGGATTCGCAACAGCTGCCGAAGGTTAGTTGCGCTGTGTTAACGCTTTCATTTTCCCTCTTTCCGCTGCCCAGCTCTCTCTGCGTTTGCGAGTATGTGCGTGTGTGGGCGCACGTGAGTGTGTGAGCAACTTGAGATGCGCCTCTTAAACTTACAAGCAAGCTTATCCAAATCTGTCCTTGGTGCAGGTGCTATGCATGCCTCAAGGGACAAGAGAATGTGTGTGCCAAGGGCTACGAAGGTGGGTTACGGTGTGTTTTAGCTCCAGAGCTAGAGCGGTGTGGCTTGGAGCTGTGACCGCATGGCCATGCCATGCCATGCCACACCATGCCATGCCGTCAAAGAGGACGCTTTCTTGTCTGCAGAACGCGCAGCACAAGTGACCATGCACTTCATTTGCGCCTGGCTCGCTGCTTGTGTCATGCGCCCACAGGTACCATCCTGAACGGAAACTTTGGGGGCTTCCAGACCGTCATCAGGGTTCCCGGTAAATGCTTTGTAAGCCTGCATTCACCAAAACTAGTGCCAGGGACTGGACCATTTGGCGCGTTGGCTTGGTCTTGATCTGTTGTAACGTGCCTGGAAGCATCAAATTTTCAAAGAATAAGGATGGAGGGTCACATGAAGCTGGACGCAAGAAGTTGTTGTCTTGCTTGAGGTGCTGCACTGCAGCTGCTGAATCATCAATTGCAGAGCATGTTGTTGCTCAAATCATCACACACGCGTGCTTCCTGCTGCTGTGCTCCCTTTTTGGCACGCAGCTGACTTTGCTTACAAGATCCCTGATCAGTTGAGCAGCGCTCATGCCGCACCCCTGTTGTGTGCAGGCATCACAGGTGTGTACTCACGCAGCCTCCACATCTTGTGCACATGCTAATGCAAGCATCCAAGTTTTGAGTCTGAAAGCTTTCAGGTGCACAAACCGTTTCCACCATGTTTGAGATCCAAGTTTGTGAGGCTAGATCACCTTTGTAAATTCTTGCCTTCTGTTGGGAGGCAAGATCCCTTAGTTAGAAGCAACCTTAGTTGCTTGCCGCCATCAGTGATTGCCATCTTTCCCCTGTTAGGTAACTGCCAATATGCATGAACGCTTCACGGGTCCTTTTCAAAATCCATGTATGCTTCATGGGTCCTTTCCAAAATCCATGTATGCTTCATGGGTCTCTTTCAAAATCCATGTATGCTTCATGCGTCCTCTTCAGAATCCCTCCTGCTTCTGGGGCCCTGTGTGACTGTGATTCTGTGATTAGGACAAGTGCGCAGTGCTGCTCATTCTGCACTGACTTATAAGTTGACCATGGTCTGGGCTTTGATGCACTGTGCATGTGCGCGTGCAGTGTATGCACCACTAAGGCGCTTCATGACTGCTGGCAGCCGTGTGGGCGTCCTGGGCATCGGTCAGTTCCCTTTTGGTGTTTTGTGGTCAGCCCTCCTTGGAACACCGGTTGCTCTGCTGCGTTGGTGCACAGCTGATGCTTTGTGCATGATCAGGCTGTCGGTGAAGGTGTGGTAATCTGGAAGTCAAATAAGTGCCTTGCTGCCACAACCAGCTCTTATTTGGCATCCAGATCACCATCTCACCCGCTTAAATTTGCCATACAATTGCATTGGGGCGGCTTGGCCACTTGCTTGATGCTGTGTGCCAACTGTTTGTGGGCTCCCACAGGTGGGCTGGGTCACGTCGCCCTCCAGTTTGCAAACAAGATGGGGGGCTATGTCGCAGCGCTGGACAGGGGACGGAAGAAGGAGGCAGAGGTGAGCCTTGTTGGATGAGGAGCTGTTGTGGTTAATGTGCACTTTTACATCGGCTATTTGCTACTGGAACGTATCAATACTGTGTTTTTGGCTGGGCATACCTATTATTTTGTGAATGACAATATATCTGAAGATATGCTAAGCGAGCTGTGCATCGGCCGGTTGGGTCTCCCTGTCTCCCAAGATGAGCTGCGTTGCTGACATACCAAGCAGGCATGTGTGATGTTAGCGGCGGCTGGTTGATAACAAATTGATGGTGTACTTTTTTTGTTGTTTTCAACCAGCTGCCTCATGGGTTATGTTATTGGATTACCATTTGTGGAAATAAGCAGCAACGTTGGCTTGTGTGGTGCACCTGCCAGGAAGCAGTTGCTGGGTGCTGCCGGGAGGCTCAGAAGGACACAGCCCCAAAAATGATTGGGAAAGGGATAACTGCCGCAAACCTTCCTGGACTCCCGCTGTTGACAGCCCAGGGCAGATTATTGGTGTATCTTGCAACATGCGGAGATCTTGTTGGGTCGTGTGATCTCCAAGGAGTGAATGGTGGTGTGGCCTTGCTGGTTAGGCAATGCATGTATTGCAAGGAGCGCACCCTCATGTCATGCTCCCAGGTCAAAGACCTTGGGGCTCATGTGCTGGTGGACATGACGAACGAGGCGGAACGCGCAAACTACATGGGCGACAACGGCTTTGACGTGATCATTAATTGTGCCTCTGCGAGCGTGGACACCGGTGTGCTGCTGTCCATGCTGCGCAACGACGGCACCCTCATTCAGGCAAGTACTCCAAGAAATTGATGCCTTAATAGGAATATGTCCGTGCAGGCCTGGGGCGCAGAGCCTCTCCATGTGCAGCTGTGGGCTTCACAGACCCTTCACCTTGAGGGGTGGGACATCTTGACTCTCTGTGGTCTCCTCACCCAAGTTCTTACTTGCGCTGGCCAGCAAAATTCAGAAACAACAGCACCCCACCCAAAATAGCGTCGCACCCAACTTCTTACTTGCGCTGGCCAGCAAAATTCACACACAACAGCGCGCACGGTCACTGGTTGACTCTAAACCGCATGTTTGCAGCTGGCAGTGAGCTTTTGTAATGTCCTGGATATAGCACCCCTGTGAATGCTTGCGCAACTGTATGCACACCTGTTCTGAAGCTGGTATGTGCCCTTTACCCATGCAAACATTTACTTCTCCAGGTTGGCATCCCAGGAGGTGGCCAGATGACGTTGCCTGTGCAAGACATGGTGAGACTCTAGGGTTAGCTGCAGGGCTATACCAGCAGTAATAAGCTAATTGATGATGCGTGCCGTACAATCTCACAGAGGGGTGCGTGGTCTACATCTACATGTGAGCAATACAGGCCTTGGGCCTGTGCTTCTGGTGGGGTTGGGATGTCCTTTCATGTGGCATAAGGAGTTCAGGCCTACCACAAGAGCCAGGTTTCTAATGCTGGCAGCAAGCTGATGTGATTTAGAGCCTTTAAACTGGGCGGATAAGGGAGAGGCTGGCACCTGGGCAGATGGACATACATTTCGTTGAATGTGCACCAAACTCGATACTCAGCTGGGCACTGCATTGCCTGCTTTGTGCGTGCAATCTCAGGACATGCACAAAATTTGGTGCCCAGCTGGGCATGGCATTGTCTGGTTTTTGTGCAATGGCAACAGGTTTTTGGCCAGAAAAAAGTCGTGGGGAGCATTGTGGGTGGACGCGCGGACATGAATGCCATGCTTCAGCTGGCAGCCATCCAAGGCATTGCTCCACTGATTGAGACCCTGCCCTTATCTAAGGTGTGAGCCATAGTTGGATTAAATCTCTTTATTCTAGCATCTCATTGCTCCTTGGATTTTTGTACAAAGGTCTGCATGGTGCAATTATGGAATGCACGGCAACACACAAGGCATGCCCGCGTGTAAGAGCTACAGCTGCATGATCACATATCCCTGCTCAATATCAAAGCAGCACACAAGTCAGGGAAGCAGGCATTGTGACATCGCGCTCTTTAATCTGTACAAACCGAACATCTCTGATATTCCCCCTGTTGCTCCCAAATAAAATCTTGGCTTGTATTGGGCAGGTCAATGAGGGTCTGGAAAAGGTGGCCAAGGGGGAGGCGCGCTACCGGGTGGTGCTCACAATTGAGGATGAGGCTGCCATGTAATTCTTCGCCAGCCTACAGCCTATTTTGAATGTCATTGCAGCCAAATGGCCAAATGTCTTCTGATCTGACACTGAGGCAAATTGTTGCGAGCATATTGCTCGCTACACATGGCCATCTCAATGAGACTAAGCAGCCAATTTGCTGAGTTGTGTAGCTGCCAACTTATCTGCTTGTTTGTTTCATCCACTGAGTCAGGCTGATACACTTGATTAGGGAAGATGTGCGGCAACGTGCTTCTTAACCCAATCCGCGTGTTTATTGTGTTGGTGGTGAAAAGCATACTTACCTGTAATTCCTTCAAAAAGTTTAATGATTGCCAAGAGCCACTTAAAATTTTTAAAATTGGAGGCATTGGAGTTTGTGCTGAAGAAACACACACCCCTTAAGGCTTCAATCATGGAGATTCCTGACATGGTCTAGGATGGCTTCTTCATGTATGTCCCTTTTTTCAAACAAATTTCTCTGCGTGGCAGAGATTGAGCAGGTGGTTGCTGCTCTGCTGGCAGAAGTCATATCCACAACTAATTATTCGATTGATGAGCATATAGTATACACAAACTCAGATGGTGAATCACCATATGAAAGCAAAGTTTGATTGCTAATTTTGACAGCCACAATGGGAGAAAATAAAGGGCAGAGGCTCTACACTCGGGGCTTTCACCCAGGTTGCTTGGTATGTACTCAGGGAGAAGCATGTGTCTGGTGCACGCACCAGATAGGCCTCCGTTGATTGGTGAAATAGTGTCATTGCTGCAGATAACTCTAGCCACCCAAAGCATTGGATGGCATGCCCTCACAGCGCTGGTTTTTAAAGATTACATGTCGACAATTTTGCTGACACTTCAGATTACACGTGCAGAATACTATTTCATACCATTGATGAGCAATCATAAGTGTTCCTCTCAAGCTTCATGCTCGTTCTGTGCACTATGCTCATAATCTTGTACAGACCAGACGTTCTCTTGAGCATTCTCCTAACCTTCAAACTAATCAGGAGAGGTCTGCTGGCTTGTCTGCCTGCAACCCTCCTGATCCTCACTGAATACTTTCTCCTTTTCTGGTGAAGGGGCCCCTTTTCCTTAATTGATGTGAGGAGCTTTTTTGCTGCTCGCGTAGTTTTCTTCTTTTTTTCTTTTTTCTTTCTTAAATTGAGCAAAAAGTCTTACTTACAAAGGTATCCTATAGACGGCCCATACAAAGGATAAAACAAATAGTGTACAGCCAAGACAGTCACTGTCTTGTAGCCTAGGTCTAGCCTCACATCACAAGTCTTTGGTCCTCCAGACAGGACATCATGCCACACAACATCACATTCCAACAGCTTGCAAAAGAAATGATATTCTGCAAAACAAAATGCCTTTTTGCCCTGCCCCACACGCTAATTTCACATCCTGATGATAATGCGCAATTCCTTGTCATGCGTGTGTGCAGAAAAGCCTTTTAAGACAGGGGCTGCGAGCGTGAAGCAGGACAAGAAGGACAGGTGTGTGGTACTTTTGTGCTCCTTTGATCTTGGGGCCCCTTTGATCTTGCGGCTCCTTCATCTTGCAAAGCCCCAGAATAATTACATAGACTAGTTTGCAAGTACTGAGGGGTTGCGAGGCCTCTGATCTCAAGTCCACATTTGCAAATTTCATATTCCTCCCACCTCCAAGCTGAGCTATACTCGCTGCTGCGTCTCCCTTCAGATGCCTTCTTTGCCTCTGCTACTGCTCTGCTGAGCAGTATACTTGTGCAGACGCAAGTTCACATGCAGATGGCTGGACAATTGCATAGGTAGCAGCTGTACCCACACCGTAGGGGTCTCTTTGATGAAGCAAGCCTCTCCAGCCTAGGCCGTCCAACAGTCCTGGGTGGAACATTAAGGGGGCTGGCTGCAATGACAACAGCGAGCACCCTCGCATGCTCAGCAACTCTCAGAGCTTGAGCCAGGGTGGGGTCCAGGTCCAGTATGTGCCCAAGAGTAGAAGGGGTGTGTTTTAAGCGTTCATTTTTACAGCCACTAATTGTTTATTACGTCCTTGAGTGCATGGAGTATAAGTGGCACAACTTGCATGTGCTCTGCAAATAGCAGCAGCAGCAGCAGCAGCTGTTGGTGCAATGAGCATTTAAGAAGGCGCTGAAGTGATGCACTAGTGAAAGTGCCACTGGCAATGCATAAGATGTGGGTTAGAGCAGAAGATGTGTGGCCTGCAAAGCAGGACCATGCTCAAGCATGGAGGTCAAGTGGTTAACATGATGTGTGTACCTGGAGGGCCTGCTGTTTTTGGAGGGAGCACCCCTCAGCATCCCGTGTCCATGCCACAAATTGACCTACAGGTCTTTTACAGCATGTTTTCTTTCACAGCATGTTTTCTTTACAGCATCCCGTATCCATGCCACAAATTGACCTACAGGTCTTTTGTTGGATTGTGAGTTTTTGGTCTCATTCTAATGTTATGTATCCTTGCGCATGTACCCGGTCTTCTTTCTGTCTGGTGGCATTGTTTGATGCGAGCCCCTGCCTGACAAGAGCTTCGTTCAACTTTTGGAATTTGTGAAAGGTGCTTCCCACACACATGCCAGGCTTAGTTCCAAGGCTTACCTACAATTCCCAGGCTGGCTCCTTGGTGACCTTATGAGCCTTCTCTCTCTGCTCGCCTCATGCTTCTTATTTGAGCTTCTCACTTGCTAAGCATGCCCAATGCTTATCACGGGCACGCTGTTCATCTGTGCATTTGATCAGGCCTATTGGGTATTGCTTGTGGAATTCCCTGTTGTGGTCATTAGGCACCTTCATAATCCCACACATTTCAGAGCTCCTGCAAAGTGTTGAAATTCAATGATATTAATGGTTACAATGGGGGTTGACTTTTATCCAGAATGTTTGGCTACTTGGGTGGGGGTAAAGTGAAAACATTTAGAAAGGAGGAAGGGCTGCTCATAAAAGTCATACACATCTAAGTCCTGGTGATAGAGATGGTGGAATGTCTGCAAGTAATTTGATGGTGTTACTGTAGGATGATTACGTATGATCTTAGTGATCCGCCGTGGGTGAATGTGCATTTGTTCAAATGTTTGCAGGGGAGCCTCCAGCCTGAGAGAGAGGCTGTTTGGTAATCTGTAAACTGCTGGCCAAACGAAAAGCAGTCAAAGGATTTAGAATCTTTGAAATGAATTCATTTCAACCTTTGAAATAAGTAAATAAATGGTTACAATGGGTTAAGACCTTCAGCCAGATGAGTTGACTGAAATCTTCTAAAAACGTAGGTTAGGTTACAGAACTGTACCTGCCGAACGAGGGCAGCTTAGCTGAGAGGCAAGATTACATCGCTGTATATGCCTCTGAAGGGCATCTGAGCCCAGAAAAAATAAAAGAAACTACGCAGGCAGCCTGATAGAAAGAAAAAGAAAGTTACACCAGAAAAGTTAACCCTGTTGGCTAGTATTTAGGGGGAAGAGACATGGTGTGAGCACGCAGATCCTCAACCACCATGAGAAAAGGGGAAAAATTTGAGCAGTGTGGATCAGGGGGACGAACCCCCACTTATCCAGTCTGCACTTCGCCGTTGTTAGCCTCACCTCCTTTTGTTTCCAATTGTTTTGTCTGCGTGTTGATGAGTGTGTGTTGAGGACACGTGTCAGCCTTTTAAGTCTGCAATTTCCAAGACCAAGCTTGTGTAATGTAGCTTCAGTGTCCCTGTATCAATAAATGAAAAGGAGACACAGAGTTGGCCCAAAGTCCTCCACCAAGATAAAAGATAACTAGTGGGGATCTGGAGGGTGGCTGGCAGCCCCCTGCTCCAGACTAGGACCTTGAGTACAGTTCCTTTTTTTACCTGCACAATTTTGTGAGCATGCAATTCAATGGCAATCTTGTGAAAGAGGGTATTCTTAATTCCAATTCATGTTAAAGTCTCTTACCGATATAGGTATCCCTACGGCGTGTTTTCAACACACAGGTATTCTTTATGAAGCGGTGTTAGAGATACATTTGAAAACCAGCTTGTGTTCACAATACCTTAATATTTTTTACCAGTTTGCAAGGGATCAATGTTAAAAAACGATATGCAAACCACCCCCGGGGTCGTGCAAAATTCAGGGAGCTGTGTTAAATTCTTCGTGGGTGGGAGAAAGCAAGACAAGCTTTCAATGGTATTTGGCAATGATCCTGCGGCCTTATAAGGCTTGGAAAGCAATCAGAGAGAAGAGAGAAGGGTTGGTGTTGTAAACGCAACGGGTTTGCAAACGGTTATATCCTTAACTGGGATTGATCGTCAACACGAGGCAAGGGTTTAAGTCAATAAGAAATGTCGGATTGCGATTCATTTATTGAACCTTATAACCGTTCAATCAAACACCAACGGCCCCTTCCAGGCGCCACAACGGTGTTATGAATACCAGTACCTCTCCTCTTGTGGCCCTTGTGAATCACAAGTTGTGATGCTGTTCAGAACAAGGCAACCTATTGTCAAGGCCGCCGGTAAACCCCTTAGTAAACTTGTGAATCCTGTTATCCTTGAAAATATGTGATCACAAATTCATGAACTTGTAACTTACTGACAATCTGGCATGCAACTGAGCTCACTCCATTACGCAAGCTTGGTGTTAAAATTGTTAACTTAAGAAGCTTATACATGTTTTGAATGGGCGATGACCAAAATAATACAAGCCACAGCTTTTCTGGTTTATGCATCCTTCACTTTTTTTGCCTGATCCATTATTTTCTATTCATTGCGACTGGGATGATGTTCTAAAGTGGTGGGGCGCTCCAGATCTCCCAGGCAGTCCATGGACTATGGCAAATTTTAGGGTCCGAGGTCACCTCACTGGATTTGCCTGAAACTTTGGCATACAGGTAATAGGGGTATTTTAATACCAACAGCCTATTGAGTTTTCTGCCATTCTGTTTACCTGAGCTGCTATGCCTCTCAGGCAGGCCTGCAAGGTGCGCTCGCGCATGCCCCCTTAAGGGGGGCCCCATCCGGACCTCTGCGGTTCCACCTCAAACTTTGATAGGGGTGCTTTCAAATCATATGTATACTCAAAGTTTAGAGATCATGAATACCTGGGCAGTTGGATTAGGATTAGCGAGTTGAAACAATGACCTGGATTCACAATTCCTTCCCTTCTTGTGGCTTGTGTGATGCTAATGGCGTACAAAATGAGCAGCACGTCATTTTCCACTGCACCCATCCACACATGGTCTCTCTCCTCAGGACTTGTGCATTTATGTTTCCTCCCACAGTCTTCCACAACTTGAATGTGTCTGCCTTTCTGAGCCAGAACAACAATAAGCTTTGTTTCTCCATGCTTCATAAGAAGCAGCTTGCTGGAGTGAATGCTAGGTAGCTGGCGTGCTCGCATGCAATGATTGAGTAAACTTTTGATGTGGAGGTTGGTGCCTTCTTTGGTGGATAGAAAGGTGAGATGAGCAATTTGCTTGTTGAGAAGGTTGAAGGTGACATTTATGTGTCTGGTTGAAGGATCCTCTAGGCTAAATGTGAGGGCTGTGGCCAGACGTCTGTGGTATTTGACACTAATAGAAGGTGCTCCGAGGCCATAATTGGATGTGTCTTCACGAATCATGGCTGTTGGGGTACTATTCCAGAGTTTAAATTAAAGCTTGATAGTTCTGCTTATCATATTATCCCAGACAAAAAATTCTGGTGGGGTGCAAGGGGTCAATGTAAATGCATAGGCAAGGATGGGAATGATGGCAGTGCAAATGATGGTCAGAGTGGGGAGGCGCAGGAGGCACTAAGGGCGTGCAGTTAATACCTAAGGTTTCCAGTCATGCTGGATGCACGTATTGTGCAACTTAAGGCACACGCTAGCATCTGGTGATACAGGCACATTGTGGGAGTACTGCGGTAAGTAGGGTGCTGGGCTAACCTATGGCCATGCGCGCTACCGAGAGCAAGATAGTGGCGTGATGATTACTCTAGGCTCTCATTGGGAGACGAACCAAACTACCCGGTAAAGTATCATGCCCTACTACACTCTGTTTACTGTAAAATGTTACACCTTGTGATTTGGAAAATTTTACAACAATGGACATGTGTCAGTATCCAGGTATGTCTTGAAAGAACACACCTGAAGCACCTGACACTCAGACTGATCCTGGGATTGTGTCTTTTTGGTTTTGGTAGAAAACTATTGGTAGACTATATTGGTAGAAAACCATGACAAGCTGATCACCATCTTGTAGACTGTTCACTCAAAAGTGTTACACCTGAAATAACACATGCTGCACATCAAAGCTTACAAGTAATGGGGTAAAGAGGGCAGGCGTTCCAAATTTGGGCACCATCCGCATTTGAACAATGTTGATGGCAATTTGGGCAGATAATTGGGCAGATAATTTGGGCAGATAACTGGGCAGATAAATGATTAAGTTTTTTACAGCCGCTGCAGTCCAAGCTCTGCAAGGTCAGGGGTAAATTGTGCAGGCATTCTATTTGAGCACCAGGCCAAAAAAGAATTAGGTGACGTTTCTGCGAGCTACAAGCTGCCAAGGTATTGAATTGTACTGTGCCTCCGAGGCGTCCTTATCAAAAAAAAGACGCTTTTGTCTCATGGCGACGTGGTGAAAATCCTAGCAGCGCTGCTCACATCATACTGTGCCACAGTACAGCGTTTGTTGCTTCGATCATCCAGTAGGCTGCACACAACATCCCTGACATCGTATGGTAGTTGGGGAAGCGGCTTCCTCCATACTTATTATTGCTTTTTATGAGCAGGCTGACAGTCGCACTTCTTGACTGAAGGCCTTTTCTTGTTAAGGCTCTTGCTGTGGAATACTCCATCTGACGCGGCGGAAATGGCCACTGAGACAAGTGTTCCTGTGCTGCTGGTCAAAATGAGGTGCATGTTCTTTTTCATTGTAAGACTGGTTTAACACAAAGTTTGTGTGCTCTTTCAGATAAAAAAACTCGTTCCTTTTTTCCATTTCTGTCAGTCTTTTTCTGTGGAGGCCCCTAATATTGTGCATGCCTTGCCTAGTCAGACTGTCTATGCTTTCCTTTCTCAACGGCACAACAAACTCTGCCATTATATCTCTGTCAGGTGAAATCAACGTATTATGGACTCATTTTTGGCTGGCAAAGGCCAGCAACAAACCAATCAGCCTAACGACCAGGCTGACGGTTCACCCTAACTTGTTAAGCCTCCTTAACTCACTGATACAGGTAACCCAAGGGTAAATACCTCGTTTTCCCAACTACAAACCCAAGGGTAATCACACTGAGGCCGTCAAATCATTTGCATGATGCGAAAGACCTTTGGGCGCTTTTAGTTTTGGTTTGGGGTTGCAGGCCTTTCAGGCTTCAGCTAAGCTGCCCTCGTTCGGCGGATACAGCTATGTAACCTAACCTAGGCTGAAAGACCTTGGACTGGACTAAATGTAATTTTCACCATGAAAGACATGATGTCTACAATATTAGCAATCCTACAAGTTGTAAATGTGAACTCGCCTCTTATTGTGCTGTCACTTTCATGCCTAAGTGCCTTCGTAGGTACAGAAAGATGCTACAACAAACAACTTCTTTTTTACATTTATTTTACATCCACCAGTCGCACTTTTTGACTGATGGCCTATCCTTTAAAATCTGTTAAACCTGTTAAACCTACATCATTGAATTATGCAATGACAAGTACACAGCTTGGCTTTGATGCTAAAGTGCAACGGCCAATGCGATCACATGACCACCCGGCCGAGTCTCAGCTTTAACTTTGCCTTCTGGTGCTGCATCAAGCCTCCGGGCTGTGCATTCCTGCTGCTCTCCGCCAGAACACTCCCCTCCTCTGCCCCCTCATCGCTCGCTAGCTTGTGCCCTCTAGCAGCTGCCGATCTGCCAGGCACTTTGCCCTTGTGCTGTCCCCGCCGTTGCAGCTGGTGCCCCCCTCCCTCAACCTCGTCCTCATCCAAGTCCAGCTGCTTGAGTGCGGGTAGCTCCTCCTGCTGCATGCCAGCAGCAGGGCCAAACACAGCCCCGTCCTCCTGCTGGACCAGCTGTTGCAGGACCTGCTGCTCATGGACATGGCTGTGCATGACGGCTGCAGCAGGGGCTGGGGGCTGCCACGCTGGCTGATGCCAGGGCTGCTGCCGCTGTCGCTTCGAATGCAATGTATCACCTTCAGCATAGGTGGAAGGGGGCCGGGGCAAGGACATGTCCCTGCAAGCACCGCCCACGCGCAGGGCGGCTGCTGTGCGTCAAGGTGTGGGCTGGCTGTGAGCGGCAGCAGCAGCAACAACGCTACTCATGACACAAGCTGTGCGCATAGGCAAGTGCACATGAGCTACGTATCCAAAGGAAAATGCGTTTGGGAGCACAGGGATGCTTTGTGGTGCCCATGGAGCCCAGTGAGGCGCCAGGGAATCGTTGCCTGACAGCAACCAGGCACACCCCTCTCATCGGCCTGACAGCCTGCCTGACCTGTGAACCCAACCATTGCAGCCTTGTGACTACCAGCCATCGGGCCTTGATCCAAACCAAGACACCTCTCCCACCCTGCGAGACTCGTGCATGCGCCCACCCTGTGGGACTCGTGCTCCCACCCTGCGGGACTCGTGCATGCGCCATGCGCCACCTCTCCCACCTAGCGGGACTCGTGCACGCGCCCATCCTGCGGGACTCGTGCTCCCACCCTGCAGGACTCATGCACGCGCCCACCCTCCCGGACTCTTGCTCCCACCCTGCGGGACTCGTGCACGCGCCAGTGCGGCACCCGGCAGCATTCCCTGCGCAAAAACTGTGATGGTTGGTGTTGCCCCGCGGCCTGGCCTGCAATGCTCATCAACCACGTCCCTCACCTGAACACGGTGACAGTGTTGCCCTTGATGCCCAAGATGACACAGTCCTGGCTGGCCTCCAGGCAGAAGGCGACAAAGCCCGGCTCCACGCCAGAGGCCTTGGGCACGTGCACCTGTCCGAGCAGTTTGCGAGGAGGTGCAGGCAGCAGAGGCTGGGTGGGCATCGCTGTGTGGGCAGCAGAGGCGCTATTTGCAGGAGGGCAAAGGGGTGGAGGCTGGGTGGGCAGCAGGGGCTGGATGGGTAACAGAGGGGCGCTGTGCAAGAGGGAGGAGGGATGGAGACTGGGTGTGGGAAGGCAGCCCCAGGCCTCCGCAGGAAGCCGGCACACACATGAGAGCATTCAACGTACACACGCCGGCACACACACGATAGCAATCAACGTACACACGCCGGCACACACGAGAGCAATCAACGGTCACACGTCGGCAAGCTGGGGCCTATGGGCAGCCCTAGCACACACACATAGCTGAGCGCGTGGTTGCCTTGATGAAGACGATGGAAAGAAATGCTGACAACAGGAAGGAGAGATGAAGACAATGGAGGGAAGGGCGGACCGAGAGATGAAGACAATGGAAGGAAGGGCGGACCAAGAGATGAAGGCAATGGAAGGAAGGGCGGACCAAGAGATAAAGACAATGAAAGGAAGGGCGGATCAAGTGATGAAGGCAATGGATGGAAGGGCGGACCAAGAGATGAAGGCAATGGATGGAAGGGCGGACCAAGAGATGAAGGCAATGGAAGAAAGGGCGGACCAAGGAGGATTGCGCCATGTGAGCACCATATACACTTGCAGCATGGCAGGTGGGCGCGCTATCTGCTTTTCCTGCGCGTAACAAGCACACGCTCGGACAGGCTGCAGCAGGTGGCGGGCCCGCTGCCTGTGCTCAACCCCACATTGCTTTCAAGCGCCACCTCTTCAGTGCTCTTGTTATTCCGTCAGACACAATGGGACCGTTACCGGCTGGTCATCACCTGCCACAAACAAATCAGCCTGACAACCTGGCTGGTGGCCAACTGCTATTGAGCATGCGCTCCAGAGTCGCGGTCCAGATCTAAGGGCCACTTGGTCCCTGCAGACATGCTGTCACACCTCCGCCAAGAGCACTGTTGATAAGACAGAGCCATGACAGCAATCCATGCAAGCACAATGCAGTCACCTTGCAGGTGCTCCCCAGCGCGGCCCCCTCCCCTTGCGCGGCAGCAGCCCTGCCGTTTATCCCCACCCCCGCCCGGGTGCTCCTGTGCTGCGGCACGCGCACCTTCACCACGCCATGGGCCTGCAGGTGGTCACCGACGGACGCCAAGAAGGCCTTCTTCAAGCCCTCCTTGCCGACCCGCAAGCGCGGCAGGCCCCCCTCCTGCGACTCCCGCACGCGCACCACGTGGTGCACTCGGGCGGCCGCGGTCGCAGACAGAGGGCGCTGCAAGCGCTCAAACCTGTGCACGGGGAAGCAGTGCAGGCACGTGCTGGCAGAGATGTGAGCTGTTGGGGTGCGGGGCCCAGGCTTGCCTCGAGCAGGGGGGGCTGCTTGTTGGTGGCCAGCCACAGCGGAGCCCCTGTGCCCTGCAGCCGCTGCGGAGCCCTTGGGCCCTGCAGCCCTGCTTGCCGAACCGAGGCCGGCACCAGAAGGGTGCTTGCGCCTGTTTTTGAATTGCCCAGCCAAAGCTGGATGCAGGTCAAGGCTTGTGCTCCTAGATCTCTGGGTGGGCATGGGTCAAGGCACGTGTGCCCCGAGGAGCGGTGACGCATGAGTCAAGAAAGGTGAACGCTTCCACAAGCGTGGCAAGGTGACGCATGAGTCAAGCAAGGTGAACGCTTCCACAGGCGTGGCGAGGTGACGCTTGATTAAGGCATGCTGCCAAGGCGCATGAGTCTGGGAGCGCTCCCAGGCGAGAGCGCCGCAGCTGTGGGAGGGTGCCACAGGTGGAATGCGCAGGGTGCCCCAGGTGGAATGCGCAGGGTGCCCCAGGTGGAATGCGCAGGGTGCCCCAGGTGGAATGTGCAG
>LKMJ01000800.1_pt1 | contig 25918 bp, 25 predicted proteins | sample 643391 | NCBI WGS metagenome assembly LKMJ01 (sample SAMN04112250, study PRJNA286221) | soda lake metagenome | biome: soda lake; feature: Kulunda Steppe; material: water; isolation source: sample PL-Br10 brine of Picturesque Lake | place: Russia: Kulunda steppe | collected 2010-07 | reverse complement strand
CGCCTTACGAGATGGGGGAAGGTGGAGGGTTTGACGGGACACACAACTACTTTACACAGTACTTAGAGTCTTTCGCGTCTTTCAAGGAAGAAGGCGAACGTAAGTACGGCTTCAGGATAGGAAGAGTAAATCCTCACGTTTCTGTAAGCCCTTTACCCCAAATCGAGCAGGAGAGAGCTCAAGGGGTAGGCTTGGATCCCTTTGGCTATAATATAGGCGAGTTTAAGAGAGAAGTATTTAACGAGAAATCCAGGAAAGGGAAAAACATGTTTGAGAATCCGGAGTTCCTAAAAAACCTCTACCATGTCTTCGTTAGAGATTACCTTGGAGAGCAGGAATGGCAACAGTTTGAACAGTTGTTCAGCAACTATTCAATGAAGTTCGATAAAAAATGGAGAAAAGCTAAAAACGAAGTTGTAAACGGCGAGTACAAACGTAGGACAGGTTCTGGCGAAGATGAAGATGTTAAGGTAATGGAAAAAGCAAATATGTTTAAAGTCGCTGCACAAGACCAGAGAGCTAAAAACAAATGGATGGATATTCTCAAAAGCGGTTACAGCTTTGAGCCGGTCGAAGTAGACTCTCAAACTCTAGAAACAAGGTATGGCAAAGATAAAATAGAGAATTTAGATGACTTAGACCAATTTGTAAAAAAATGTATTCAGAGACGTACTTTATCCGATATACAGCCAATACCTGATTTTGTATACTTTATGGAGAACAAAGAGCTGGGAAGAATGGTTTCTCCAATACTTGCAGGAAGTGAAGAGGATAGATTAACCAGAGAACTGGAGGAAATTCAGGAAGAGCTATGGGAGAAAGTAAAACCTGTTCTAGCAGAGGCGATGGATGAGCTGTGGATGTCGGAGCCAGAAGAGGCCGACGGAGAGGAGATTCAGGTCAGGGTATCTACGATACCTGTAGAGTACAAGATACAGGTTACCTCTAGAGAGTTAGAGATACCTCAGGAAAGGATCCCTAAGAAAGCTTATGACTACGGAATAAGGAGTAGTGAAATAGATTTGATAGACGCTGCCGAGGAGCTTTTTTCTGGAGAAGATCTTGAATACTTTAAAGAGAAAAAAGACTCGGAGGAAACAGACGAGGAAAGGGAGGAAAGACACAGGAAGTTTTTGGAAAGGTTTGCAGGACAGTTCGAACAGATAATGTGGCACCAGTCCAATCTGTTCTATAGAATAATACCTGCCTGGCTAGATGTGGCTCATAAGAACTACGATGGATACAAGGATTACGAAGGTCACAAAGGATGGGCAGCACCTAAGTTCATCTGGGAACATCTGGTAAGGCGGAGATGGGAAGAACATAAAGACCTAGATAAAGAAGTTGATCTAGATCTGAGGAATCCCCGGACCGAAAACGGGGAAAGCGACGATAAACTAAGATATTTTGACCTGTTGGAAAACAATAGGGAATTCCAGATGGACGTTGCAGCAGCTACGGCTTCGACCTATATGTGGGCTCTTTTCACACAGGAAAAAGGACGGTTCGATATCGAAGACAGATATGTAAGACAGAAATTTGATCTGGAAGGAGAGGAAAACGAGAAAGATCTGGTCGAAGATATCAGGAAGAACGGATGGACCTGGATCGACTGGATGAACAGGTTTGGAATCGGCATGAATATGGAGACGATGTCAGGCAGCCATAGGCAGATGTTTAATCTTTGGAGGCCTAAAGATGTGGTGACAGCTTGTAGGGCAATTAACATTACAGCCAGGAAGCGATTAGAAGAGGGTGGAAAGTTAGGAGGACTTGAAAAAATGCATGAAGATCTCTACAGCTGTCCTGTAAAGTTCACGATCGACATGGAGCACGTCTCAAGCTTCGGTGTGGATCCTGTGGACGAAATGAGGATTTTGAGAGATCAGGAAAAGTACCTGCTGGAACAGCCAATTACTTTAGATATAGATGGAGAAGAACACAAGATAGAGGTTCCCGGAGACCCTGAAAAACCTCTAGCAAAGATGGTAAGGATGTACCACCTGACCAAACCAGGTCATGAGACAAGCACTAGCCAGACAGGTCACATCCACGGACCTTTCAGGAAGGGAGATGAAGGACTTTACAGATGGCTTTTCAGGATGGTAGAATGGGGATTTGCCAGAACCGGGGAAGACGGCGAGAGAGCCTCCGTGATGTATGAAATAGGTGGAGATTTTGCCGGTACCGTGTATCAAGCAAAGCTAGCTATGGATATGGTCAAGCTAGGTATAGATCCGGACAAAGATTTGGACCCGGCAAGGGTAGATCCGGAAGGAGATTACGATTCGACGGAAGAGGCGTTAATTGCAAGGTTCTTCAACATGGACAAATCAAACTTCAGCTCGGAATGGGCAAAGATAGAGCAGAACGCATTTTCACCGTTAGAAAGGTTAATAAATACAAAGACCTTCGACAAGACTTACTCCAGCGAGGGAGCGATAGAGGTTGGAGAGCTGAGACCTCAGGAATGGCCTATGGAAGAGTACCGTTAACTGAAACATTTAGTGATTTATGTTTACTCGAGAGTAACAATAATTTCCAAACCTTTTTAAGGTTGGGCAGACAAGAACTCTATGTGACCATGAGTTCTAAGGAGAAACTAAAAGAAATGCGTGAAAAGTCTCAGGAGCGTAGGATGGAAGCTGCTGAAGAGTTCTCAGAAAAACTTAAAGATAAACTAGGCGACAAGGTAAAAGTCGTGGCTGTATGGGGAAGCGTCGCAAAAGGCGAGCACGGAGCTGACTCTGATATCGATACCCTTGTAGTTCTCGACGATACTAAACTTAAACAGGACGTACCTGACGATGCAAAGAAAAAGATTCAGAAAAAGGTAACACAGGCTGCAAAAGATACTGATGACAGGATTACAATCCAGTACTTCCCGTTCCTAACCGAGTTCTGGGACTCTCTAAGGAAAGGAGAGCCTCTTGCGATTGAAGCAGTAAGACACGGGGAGCCTGTATACGACACAGGTATCTTCATGCCTGCGAAAAGACTTCTTCAACGTGGAAAAATTAAGGCAACAAGAGAGTCTGTAAAGAAAAGGCTTAAGATGGCAGCAGCAGGTTATAAGAAGGCAGAAAACAACCTCAGATCTTCTATCCCACATAAGCTTGAACAGGTTATGGCAAACGCAGGCCAAGGACCTATCATGCTTGTAGGTAAGAACCCTCCTCCAAAGGAGAAAGTTCCAGAAACACTGGAAGAGATGTTCGTAGAAAAAGAAATGCTGGAGGAAGAGTACGTAGAGATTGCACAGGAGCTGTACGACTTCGGAGACAAAGGTGAGAAGAATCCTGAAGACGTAACAGGTCAAGAAGTAGAAGAACATCTACAGAAAGCGGACGACTTTGTTAGAAGGATGCATAAGCTCGTCTCACAGCTAGGATCCCAGAAAAAGGTAAAAGGAGTTGTAGACGACTACAAACAGTTCTTAAAGGCAAACGTAGCTGCACTAAAATCCAAAGGTGTAGAACCGCCTGAAGACAGAGATGATCTTCCGGAAGTAGTAGCAGAGAACCTAGAAGTAGGAGAAGAACATGTAGAAATGTTCGACAGATGGGAAGAAGTGATAGGCAAGATTAAGGACAAGGATATGGATGATGTGAACGAAAAAGAGCTGTACGAGCTAAAACAGGACAGCAAAGAGTTTGTATCCCAGGTAGGTAAAGACATTAAGGAGATGAAGGAAGAGAAGGCAAAAGAGATGACACCGGATATGGATACTTCTTCAGTAGCAGATGCAGCGGATACAGAGGAGATGATCCCTAACCTAGAGCAGAAGGCGGAGAAAGAAGTAGAAGAAGAGGAAGAGAAGGAGTAAACCGCTACCTTTATTTCTCTATTCTTTTATTTTAACTATATGAAGATCTTCTGTTTCGGCGACTCCATAACATACGGCGGCAGCTACTGTTGGGCATCTCAGCTGAGAAGATATATGGAAGAGAAAGGCAAAAAAGACAGCGCCAACGTATACAACCTTGGAGTAAAAGGAGATAGTTCCAGAGAACTTTTAAACAGATTTGAGAACGAGATAGATGTTAGAGAGCCGGAAGAAGACTCATTGATAGTTTTTCAGATAGGTATCAACGACTCTCAGTGGATCAAGACAAAGAACAACAACAGGGTACAGTTGGAGGAGTTCCGACAGAATCTTGAAAAACTATGGTTTAAAGCCAGACAGAGAACAGAGAATATCATCTTTCTAGGTCTGACACCGGTAGTTGAGTCAGAGGTTGATCCGGTAGACTGGAACAGTAACAAGGCTTACAGGACAAAAGAAGTAAGGAAATACGAAGACGAGCTGTTCAGATTCTGCCAGCAAAAAGATCTAAAGTTCATAGAGCTGTACGACCTGTTCCTAGAAAACGGATACAACGAACTATTGAAAGATGGCATACATCCAAACGAAAAAGGGCATGAAAAGATATTTGAGGCTGTTAAAAAGGAAATTAACTAATCCTTATCAGGAAAAAGATACTCATGTACATGTGAATGCTCTAAAGCCCATACTTTGTCATCAATATCTTCTATTGGTAAACGTTTAGGCCTACCTTCCCAAGAGCTTTCCATCTCTCCGCCGACCACTTCAGCCTCGAAGAATATCTCAGGACCACCACTTTCGTTCTGCCTAATATCAAGCAGGTTGCCGATTTCGACATCAAGACCTGTTTCTTCACGCATTTCTCTTTCCGCAGCCTCCTTCAAACTCTCAGACTTATCCATAAATCCACCGGGAAGCCTATAAGATCCTCCAAGCTCCAAAGCTACAATCTCGTCGTCATCCGTATATGCAAGTACAGCAACAGTAGGAGGAGGCCAAAAGACTCTAGAAATCAGCTGAGCGATGTAATGTTCAGGGTAATCCTTGATGAACGATGAAATTTTGTCCCACATAGTAAATCAAATAGGAGATTAATCACCAAATTTACCTCTCTTCGCCCATTTCCTTAACCTTCTTCATCCTAAACGTCTCTTCTCTCTCGGACTCCTCTAATGCCTGAGAGACTTTATCAAGAGCCCCTTCAAGCTCAGGTATAACCTTGTGTTCCAATGCGTTGACCCTTCTCTTTGTCTTCTTGATCTCTTCAAGAAGCTTTATCATCTTTGTCTGTGTCTCTGCCGCTTGGACCACATTCTCTAGAAGTTCTTCGTATTTGTCAGCCGTACTGTCGATCCTGGATGTCGAAGAAGTTACACCGTATTCCCGGGACAACATATCCCTTCGGACGCTTTCCGACTCTATCTCCGGAACCGTAACCCCCATAATATTTTTGGTAGTAGTGGTTATAGCCGGTTCATCTGTTATAGTGAATGTATTGGCCTTTATGCTGCTCTCGCCGTCGTAAACCTTTGCCAACAGCATCTTTAGACGAGCCTGCGCGTAGGCTTCTGAGAGATCGTCATTTACTGTTCTTGCATCATCTACTATCTCCATGAACTCATGGATAAGGCCATCCCTCTTCTTTTCAAGGATATCGTGGCCGTTGTCAGCCAGATCTATCCTTTCTTTTAGCCTGAGTTCTTCAGACCGTGTCGGTTTTACGTCCTGTGTCATTACTCTTCGTTCTGTTCAGAGTTTTTGAAGTATTTTTCACGCATTTCAGGATCAATCTTTGTAAGCTCTGACTCCGGAACCATGGAAAGCAGCTCCCAACCTAGATCCAAGGAATCCATCATCTCTCTGTTTTCTCTATTGCCCTGGTTTACAAACTCTTCCTCAAACTTCCTTGTGAAGTTCAAAATCTTTTCATCCTTTTCTGAAAGAGCATCTTCTCCAACAATCGCTACAAGATCTCTCAGGTTCTGTCCTTCAGCGTACAGAGCGTAAATCTGATCCTTTAAATCGCCGTGATCCTCTCTTGTAAACCCTTCGCCTATACCGTTGTCCATCAAACGGCTTAATGATGGCAGAACATCTATCGGAGGTTTGTAATCCTGGTTGTCAAGATCCCTGTCCACAACGATCTGACCCTCTGTAATATATCCGGTTAGGTCAGGAATCGGATGGGTAATGTCGTCGTTAGGCATTGTCAGGATCGGAATCTGAGTTACAGATCCTTCTCTGCCGTTGATGATTCCTGCTCGTTCATATAGGTTTGCAAGATCCGTGTACATGTATCCCGGATATCCTCTTCTGCCAGGTACTTCTTCTCTAGCTGCAGATACCTCTCTGAGGGCGTTGGCATAGTTAAGCATGTCTGTCATAATCACAAGTACTTCCATACCTTCCTCATACGCCAGGTACTCTGCTGTTGTTAGAGCCATCCTAGGAGTAATGATTCTTTCAGGAGCAGGATCCGATGCTTTGTTGAGGAATACTACGCTTCTTTCAAGAGCTCCTGTTCGTCTAAACTCTTCGATGAAGTCCTGCGACTCTTCCTCTGTAATTCCCATTCCTGCGAATACTACAGCGAACTCTTCATCTTCTCCTTGTACATCTGCCTGTCTTGCAATCTGCATAGCAAGCTCGTTATGTGGCAGACCTGATCCGGAGAAGATTGGAAGCTTCTGACCTCTTACAAGCGTGTTCATGATATCGATTGTAGAAATCCCTGTCTGAATATAGTCTTCAGGAAGTTCTCTGGATGAAGGATTAATAGCCTTTCCAACGATATCCCTTTCTTCCTCAGGAATGATCTCAGGTCCATCGTCAATCGGCTCTCCTGTACCATCTAGGACTCTTCCAAGCAGGTCGTCCGTACACGGCATCTTCACGTTCTGGTCTAAGAACCTTACACGTGCGTCCTGTCCGATTCCCTGTGTATCCTCGTAAGACTGGACAATTACTACATCTTTAGAGGTTTCAAGTACTTCTCCTTTCTTAACCTCTCCTTCAGCAGTCTCAATCTCTACGATATCTCCGTAAGCTATGTCATCGGTTTTCTCTACAAAGACCAAAGGTCCTTTAACCTGTTCAATTGTCTGGTATTCTTGTTGTGTCATATTATCACCCTTACTCCTGAACTACCTGTTCAAACTCGTCTTCCATAAGGTTTTGAATCTCTTCCTTCTTCTCGTGGTAATCTTCTGTGAACTTCATCTCCGAGACCTTGTTCTTGGATTCTAGAGCCACAAGGTCCTCTACCAGTGCTCCGTCTTCAAGAGCTTCATAGGCTCCGTCAGCCCATTCAAGTATTAGCTCAAGGATCTCAAACGTTTTTTCAGGAGATGAGTACTGATCTACATCATGGAACGCGTTCTGCTGTAGGTAGAACTGTTTAACCATTGTTCCAATCTCCAGTGTAAGCCTTTCTCTATCCGGAAGGGCGTCTTTACCTACAAGCTGAACAGTCTCCTGTAGCTCTCCATCCTTCTGAAGAATATCCCTCATCCTCTGGATGTTTTCCTGCCAGCTGTTATCTACTTCGTCTTTGAAGTAATCAGAGAGCATGTCAGCGTATCCCGAGTATGAATCGTCCCAGTTGATCGATGGGAAATGTCTCTTCTCAGCTAGGTCTGCGTCCAGCGCCCAGAAGTTCTTGACAACCCTTAAAGTGTTCTGAGTAACCGGTTCAGAGAAGTCCCCTCCAGGCGGGGAAACTGCTCCTACGATTGACACGCTACCGGGATCGTCTTCAAGCCCTAAAGGATCAGCTCTGCCTGCCCTCTCGTAGAACTCAGCAAGCTTTGAGGAAAGATATGCCGGATAACCTCTCTCACCAGGCATCTCCTCCAGCCTTGCAGAAATTTCACGCATAGCTTCCGCCCATCTAGATGTGGAGTCCGCCATCAGCGCCACGTCGAGTCCCTGATCTCTGAAGTACTCTGCAATCGTCACACCTGTATAAATTGAAGCTTCTCTAGCTGCAACAGGCATGTTTGAAGTGTTTGCAATTAAAACAGTTCTATTTATGATTTTATCTCCTGTCTGAGGATCCTCTAGCTCAGGGAACTCTTCAAGCACCTCTGTCATCTCGTTCCCACGTTCCCCACACCCGATATATACAATTATGTCGGCGTCGGAGAACTTTGCCAGTGACTGCTGTGTAACCGTCTTACCTGAACCGAAAGGTCCTGGGATAGCTGCTGTACCTCCTTTTGCGATCGGGAACAGTCCATCAAGAACCCTCTGTCCTGTAATAAGCGGTATCTCCGGTTTCAGATCATCATCCACAGGTCTTGAATCCCTGATAGGCCATTCCTGTCTCATCGATATCTCTTGTCCTTCTACCACCGCAACAGTCTCGTTAACGCTGTAATTTCCTTCATTAATCTCTTCAACCTCTCCACCTTCGTAATGTGGAGGCAACATTATCTTATGCTCTCCATACTTTACCTCAGTGGTTCCTAGAACATCTCCAGGTTCTACCTCGTCGCCTTCTTCTACTACAGATTCAAACTCAAAGTTTTTGTCAGGATCTATTCCGGGAGCATCTTCCCCTCTCTCAATAAAGTCACCTGTCTTTTCCTGTAGATCCTGGAGCGGTCTCTGTAGACCGTCATAGATAGATCCGAGTAGACCTGGACCTAAATCTACGGAAAGCGGTTGTTCTGTGTTCTCAACAGGCTCTCCAGGTTTTACACCGGTAGTGTCTTCGTAGACCTGGATATATGTTTTCTCTCCTTCGATTTGGATAACTTCTCCCATGAGTCCTTCTTCGCCGACCTTAACCACGTCGTTCATCTGTGGTTTCATGTCCTTTGCGACTACTACAGGACCCGTAACTTTGTAGATCTGACCTTTTGAATCTGTCATTTTTGATTGTCACCTTGAATAGTATAATTTAGATAGTCCTCTGAAGTAAATCCGTAATAGTTATTCATGATATATCAATTCCGATTACGTTCTTGATTTTCTGTTCAAGACCTGAGATACCTGATTCTTCGGAAAGCGATACAAATACGGGATCGACCGAGCCTTCTACCTTTCTCCTAACCTTTTCAGAGAGCTGATCGATATCATCCTCTTCCACCACAACTATACCTAGATCGTCCTGAGTCATGAGCTCTTTCAAGGTCGCAGAATAGTTTTCCGTTCCATAAGTCCTCTGAACCCCTGCTAGTTCAAAGCCTAGTGTAAACTCTTCGTTCCCTACTACCGCTATCTTTTTCTTCTTGTCCTCTTCCATCCTATACACCTAAGCAATTATCAAGTTTGATCTTATAGTCTCCTGGTTTTGGATACCCGTCTCTTTTGCTCTGATCAACATCCTGAGATTCTTTACCTCTGTAATCTTTGCCACAACATATCCAAGAATCGATGTTGCACCCGGAGGCTCTAGATGTAGGCTTTTTAATGCTCTGTCAAGCCTTTCAACCTCTAATCCATGTTCTACGTCTTCAATATCGTCACTGCTCGCCTTCGCACCCAACATATCTTCTTCAATAATATTTACTGCAGAACCGTAATCTTTAGCATTCATAATCTTCTTGATAGTATCGGACATCTCTTCTTTCACAGACCATTTCTCCATTTCATCCATTCCTTTTCCATATTTTTTCAGTCTAAGAGCAGTCTTTGCGTTTTCAAACTCCGCTTCCCTTTCTATGAAATCCTTAAACCATTTGCTTCCTATATTGTTAGATACCTGCTCCATCTCCTGGTAGTACGCCCTGTCAAGGTTTCTCTCAATCTCCTTTAGATTATCAGCATCTTTGATATATGAGCAGTAATCGATCTCAGATTCAGGGAACTTTATAGCATCACATATTTCATCGAACTCTTTCTCAGATAGTTCAAGCAACTGTTCCTTTGAATACCCGCCTACAGGGACTAACATGCTCTCTAAATCTCCTTTTCCTCCTTTTCCTCCTCTCTTCCATCTCAGAATTCTCTTTATACTTAGTATATCATATCTCCTCAAAAATGATCTCAGAACCGGCTTCAAATCATCAGAGGCTATCTCGCTTAAATGCGCCATAGTCCTTGAAAGGTTTCTAGCTAAAGCCAACTCTATAAGCTCTACCCCATCATATTTGGAGCCCAAGTCGTTAATATCCTGTTTATAGTCGCCTTCCTCCAGCTTGCGTGCTATCCCGTTAGGCTGCATCTTTATCATATCTTCATAGTCCTTTCTCTCAAGCAGCTTAGCCTTCTTGGCACTTACTCTTGCAAATGTGTAGGGATAGTCTTTTTTGATCATTTTAACCACTGAAAAGTTTTTCTGCGATTTTACCACGGTAGCTGTCTTTGAACCTCTGTTTGATTTTTCCGTAGGTGAAGTTCTGCCTCTTCTCACCGTCATCTGAGACAATGATAACTCCCTCTATGTCTTTCTGCTCGAAATCAGTATCTACGAATTTCTCAAACTCCTCAGAGCCGATAACCTTACCTGGCTCAAAGTTTACCTTTTCAAGACATCTGTCTAGGTAGTTCTGTTTCTCTTCTTCTGACAGTTTTTCTAGACTGTTTTCGAACTGATCGAATACTTGGTTTATCTTTTCCTCTTTTGCTGAAAGCTTGATCTGTTTAGCTTTCATCCTTGCGTTTGAGACAGTCTTTTTCTCATAAGTATCCTTCTCTTCTTCAAGCTGTCCTTCATACTTCTCATGTATCTCTTCAGCTTCTTCCTCAGCTTCCGATATTATCTCATCAGCTTCTTCCTCAGCATCTGATATAATTTGATCTGCTTTTTCTCTTGCGTCGTCCAGTATTTCCGATTTAACTTGTTGAAGTCCCATATTATCACGTTAAATAAATTGGAGGTGAAAACGGGCTTCCGCCCGCTTTCTCTATCCGATAAATCCTGTTGCAACCAGTGCAACTACAAGTCCGAAGATAACCATAGTCTCCGGAATAACGGCCAGGATAAGCACCTGTCCAAACAGGCTATCGTCTTCAGCTAGAGCTCCCACTCCTGCTGTACCGATTTTTGCCTGTGCCCATGCTGTTGATAGGGCTGTTACGCTGATTGCGATCGCTGCTGCGATTGCTCCGAATTCTGTTGCCATTGTGTGATTTTCACCTGAAATATTATTTAAACTGTTGTCTCCGTTAAGAGCTTCGGTCTAATCCGCTCCAAAAGGAGAGTATTTTTTACCGCCCCCTTCATAGAACCATCCGAACATCTCTACGTAATGTAGACGGATACCCTGAAGGAAGCCTTCCATGATTTTAATGAACGTGAGTATTATATGTGCAAACACCAGGATCAATGCTCCTACAGCCATACCTAGAAGAGATCCTGAGGCAAATGCAGGACCGGCTATAGCATTTGCTGTACCTGCAAGGGTGTATGCTGCCATACAGACCCCGAAAAGCCTTAGATAAGACAGTATATTAGATGCAAGGCTTGGAATCTCTACCAATCCTTCTACACCCTCTCCCTTGTAAAGCATCAATACCGTTGGAACAGTAATTCCCATAAAGACTGCTACCGCAGGTACTGTGCCATACGTTGATGCGGTAAAGTATGCTGCTACCGCAGCAACCTGAAGGAACATCCACGAGATCTTGGCAAAAATCGCTTCTAAGACCCCATGATGTACATATTCGTTGTACGCTCCTATCAGTAAGCCTAAGTTAACATGAACTACACCGATTCCTAACGTTATGTAAAATATCTCTGTCCACCAGTCAGCACGGTAGAAAGGCGATTCATATATCTGGAAACCGAACATCTCACCGTATATCAGTCCAAAGATAAGCGTAGCTGCCGAAGTCCAAAGCAGTGCCTTAAATATATCTGCAGCCGCAGGGAAAAACTTCATACCTGCTAAAAACACTACTGCGGTCGAAATACCATAACCTGCGTCCCCAATCATCATTCCGAAGAATAACGGGAAGGTTAAAAGCAACATAAAAGAAGGATCTATCTCATTATATCTAGGAACAGATACAAGATCGGTCAGTGCCTCAAAAGGCTGTACAACTTTATTATTTTGATGTTTTACAGGAGGCTCTTCTCCCTCTTCCTCTTGAATATGAACCCTGTCCTCAGTAGCGTCTCTTATCCTTGTTTCTAGCCTATCAAACTCCTCGGTTGGAACCCAGCCATAGGCAATAAACGCATTTTCTGTAGTTGCAAAGTCTAGAGGCGCTTCAGCCTTCTCAACCTTCTTTGTAAGAAACTGCTCAATATTTTCCAGCCCTTTGCTCCACTCTCTTGCTGTTTCTTTTAGACCTGCTCTATACTCTTCTTTTTTAGCTTCTTTTTCTTTCTTTCTGGACTTAATCTCTTTTGCTAAATCTTTTACATTTCCTTCCATGCCGATATCCGGAAGTTCATAACTTCTTGAATAGGAAGAGTTTAGTACTTTCTCAAACTCATCACTATATTTATTATGGTAGAAAACCACTGAAGCTTCCTTTCCTTCAGCTATCTCATAGTTTTGATTTGGGGCTTCAGACTCAAACATTTCTCTGTCAATATCTCCTATAAATACAGAAAGCGTATCAGAACCTTTCAGTTCTCTGTAGCTTACGCCCGAACCTTTCAACATATCAAAGAACGTTTTCTTGTCCTCTAAATCTTCGATTTCTCTCTCAAGCTTGTCCATCTCTTCACGCGACTCTTCTATCTGAGCATCGATGTTGGGCAGATTCCTCTGAACCTGGTCTATTGTTAGGTCCTTTTCCTCTCCCTCAACTTCAGGTAGCTTGGAAAGTGTAGATCTAAGATCAACCAGCAGTTCAGAAAGCTTGTCTGCTTCAGAGGATGGAACCCCTGTATCAAGCTCTCCATCATAATCATCTATATCTAAAAGCTTAAGATCATACAGTTCATCGATAACAGTATCTAGATCTTTCTTTGCTCCTGTTATGGATATTTTGGTCATTTCTGCTGGCTTAATAAATCCCACCTACTGGAACTGTTGGTCAAAACTATCTTCAAGAAACTCTAAAGCATCTTCACGGTTTTTGGAAGCTTGATTTCTTATATCTTCTGCTTCTTCACCGGCTTCATCTAAAATATCTTCTCTTTGATCATTTACATCTTCTTTAAATCTTTCAAGCCGATCGTATTTTTCTTCCTTTGCCTCAGATTCTGCCCGAGTTATAATATCTTCTGCTTCGTCTTCTGCATCTTTCACAGTTTTCTTAGCGTCTTCTCTAGCTTCCTCGATTATCTCATCGGCTTTTTCTTCAGCGTCCTGTACTTCCTGTACTACGTCAACCATAATTGATCCACCGCATCAAAAAACCGAACCGGATAGACTTATAAACCCTTCATCCGCCGAAAAAAGTTAACTGATATATAAAGTTTTGGGGAGATAACTCAGGTTTTAAAAATAAGTTGAAAAGATTGTACTATGAAGGAGAGAGGCTTCAAAATTTACGCACCTGAAGAGCAGGAGCCGGATAAGGAGTCGGACGTATTCTTTAATGATAAAATGATAAAGAACAGGGATCTCTCGACCGCAGCAGCCAAAATCTTCCGAGATCAGGTCGAGCTCAATGAGTTCAGGTCATGTGACGCGCTTTCCGCGTCAGGAATCAGAGGTTTCAGGATTTCAGATATCTCAGATAAAGTATTCTTCAACGACTCCAACCCCCTAGCGGTTGAAAGTATCGAAAAAGGCCTGGAGGCCAACGGAATAGACCCTTCAAAGGTTGAACTCTCTAACAGCAACGCAAACGTATTTCTTTCCGACAACAAGAACCTATTCCATTATATAGATATCGATCCTTTCGGCTCATTCCTAGAGTTTCTGGATTCAACCGCCAGAGCCGCAAACCATCAAAGCTTTGTAGGTCTAACCGCTACAGATAACGCAGTGACCTCCGGAAGTTACAAAAAGACATGTATTAGAAGATACGGATCTACACCTCTAAAGAACTCGTTTATGCATGAGACAGGTCTTAGAATCTACCTAAAGGAAACGTTTGAAAACTTTGCACGGTTCGATAAAGAGTTTGACCCGAAGATATGCTGGCATGAAAGACATTACTCAAGGGTATCCGGCAGAGTCACCGAGTCAAAACAGAGAGCCAACAACTCTACAGAAAATATAGGCTACCTAAGCTTCTGCCCTAAGTGCCGTTGGAGAAAGCTTGAAAGAAAAAACAAATGTGGAAACTGTGGGAACACCGACCTAAAGCTAGCCGGACCTCTATGGACAGGGAAGTTTATCGACCAGAGATTTACCAAGAAGATGAAAGAGAAGATACCGGACAGCTGGGAGGATTCCAAACAGTTGCTAGATAGGATAGACAGTGAAGCAGAGCTTATAACACCTTTCTACGATCTTCACGAACTATGTTCAAATATAGGCATCTCTTCTCCAAAAAGAGAAGCTGTTACTGAAGCAATAAGGGAGAAAGGTTATCCGGTTTCCAGAACTCATTTCTCACCTACCGGTTTCAGGACAGATGCTCCTATAGAAGATATAAAAGATATAATCAAGGAACTAAATTAATCTGAGAGCTTAGAGAGGTTTTGACAGGTCAGAATATAACAATTTTCTTAAGTATGGATTTCGAATACAGTAACATGGTAAAGGACACGTTAAACTCGGCGATCACATTTGTAACAAGCCTTCTTGTCGGCGCTATAGGTATACATTACGGTGCTATAGCGGTGCTTGGAGGATCAGAGTTCACATTCGCAGTTATTGCAGCACTGATAGGTGCAACGGTATGGGGGCTAGCCAGCTTCTTCTCAGGATGGATACCTCTGCTTGGCTCCCTGATCACCTTTCTAGCATGGCTGATAACTATAAACCTGCTATACGGAGGAGGACTGATAGCAGCTCTACAGATAGCTATCATAGCGTGGATAATATCAGTAGTGATACTATTCGTACTTTCACTCATAGGTCTGACAGACACAAGAGCGATAGGGGTTCCCGGAGCTTGAATTAAACGAAAAGAAACAAAAAGAAGTAAGAAAAGGAGAGCTCTATTTACTTTTTTCTTCCAGCTCTTCTTCCAGACCTAGCTTTTCTGCTAGCTCTTTGTAACGGTTCCTTATTGTTACCTCCGTAACACCTACTACATCCGCAACTTCTCTCTGTGTTCTTTTCTCACCTTCAAGTACTGCTGCAATGTAAAGTGCAGCTGCTGCAAGACCTGTAGGTCCTTTTCCGGAGAGAAGATCTTTCTCCCTAGCTTCCTTCAAAATGTTCCTTGCTCGTGCCTGTACCTGTCCTGAAAGCTGTAGCTTCCCGGCGAAACGTGGAACGTAGTCCTGTGGCTTTGCCGGAAGAATCCTAAGACCTAGCTCCCTAGCTACGTATCTGTATGCCCTACCTATCTCCCTTTTCTCAATACCGGAAGCATCAGATATCTCATCTAGAGTTCTTGGAGTTCCCTGTTTTCTAGCTACAATATATAGCAGCGCAGAGATAATTGACTCCATACTTCTTCCTCTGACCAGTCCCTGATCTACGGATTTCTCGTAAAGCCTTGCAACCTCTTCGTGAACTGACTCAGGAAGGTTCAGGTTGGAGACCATAGAGTTCAGTTCACTCAACGCAAAGCCTAAGTTCCTGTCCTTTGACTTAGTTAGCCTTTTGTGCCATTTTCTCAGCCTGTAATACTGTGCTCTCTTGTTTCCGGATACTTTGTACAGCTCTCCGGAACCTTTACCGATCTCTGTAGATACACCCATATCGTGTTTGGTGTATGTCAGTGGCTGTCCTGCTCTTGCCTTTTTCTCTCTTTCCTCTGCGTTGAAAGCTCTCCACTCGGCAGATTCATCGATTCTTTCTTCATCTATTACAAGCCCACATTCAACACATGAAAGCTCTCCTGCTGCAGAGTCTTCTTTGAACCTCTGGCCCCCACATTCCGGACAGGTGAGAACAGTATCTCCTTCTTCTGCTTCTTCCCTTCTAACCTCATAGCCTTCTCCTTCTTCTATAGTTTCATCATCCAGCTCTTCCTGGGAGCTATCCTCTGCCTCAGTCTCGTCTTCGTCTTCCTCCCACTCTTCTGGTATCTGATAGTCGTCAAACTGCCGTCTTGGAACGTTGTGATCTTCTGTCATGATAATGTTAAACCTCGTTTAAACTGATACCGAACAGATCAAACTAATACATTTAAAACAGTTGGACCCTAAACTTTAAATACGTTTTGAATTTATTCTTTATCCCCGAGTAACAAACAGCTATGCTGTAGTTTACACAACCAGAACCGAAAATAGAAATCATTATGGTTAAAAATATCAGTCCGGAAAATAAATCATAGATGGTAGATTCTGATTTTAGATTAAAAAGGGAGATCCTAGTAATATCAGGCATACTAGCTTTAGGTAGTTTATTCGTTACCTTCCCGTTTTTAGACGCAATTATACTTGGTGCTGCGGCCTCTTATTTTCTCAGATATGCCCAAAAGAGGCTTGATGTATATATAGACAACAGTCAGATATCTTCAATGATTGTAGTATCAGCTATCGTAGGCATTATATTCTTCAGTCTCTTTGGTTTTGTAAGCAACTTCGAGACTATCACTCTGAGTGCAGTAAGTCTTGCACAAGACTATCAGGAAGGCAGTAAAGCGTTTATAGATCAGCTTGAGATCTCTGATGAAGTAAAGAACAACTTAAAACAACAGGTTGACTCATTCTTCCAGCCTTCACAGGTGCAGAACCTCTTTACAGATATACTAGCCTCACTCCCGATGATAATAGTGGATTTAGGAATATTCTTGGTAGTAGCGATATATCTGTTCAAGGATGAGAAAAAACTTAGATCTGAGTTCTATTCAGCTGTAGAGAAGCTCCCAAGAAATGAAGAAAAGATAGCAAGGACTCTGATAAGATCTATAGACTCTATATTTAGAGGAGTATTCATAACACAGTTTATCGTTACTTTCCTGATCATACTAATCACATTTATCGGGTTCCAGATAATAGGGTTTGTGACAACACCTATACCGTTCACACTGACCTGGTCAATAATTATAGGGATAGCTGCTTTCCTGCCTATCATAGCAGCATTCATGATCTACGGTCCGATGGGATTCTACTTTTTGTTCTTCGGAGAGCCGATAAAAGGAACGTTGATACTAGGTTTTGGACTAATATTCCTAAATATCATTCCGGCTATCTTCCTTAGACCTTACGTAGGATCGAAACAGATGGACGAACATCCGCTTATAATATTCTTAGGATTCTTAGCAGGGCCGTTGACGCTTGGACTGAAAGGGATAATTGTAGGGCCTATAGTTTTGATCCTGGCAAAAGACTTTATCCTTAACTACAGCGATATTGTTTCATCTGAGCCTGAGAGCCACATATCGGACAGGTAGAGCCTGAAAGTTCTTTTCCACACCCTTTACATACTTTCTCCCATTTAAACTTCTGTTCTGTAGGTTCATCAAGAAAACCTTGAAAATCTACATCCATATGAAGAGCCAAGTTCTGAAGCGGCTTGTCATCGGTTACTAGTGTAATCCCTAACTCTAATGCCAACGCAAGAAGTTTTTCATCTGCATCAGACGTTGGAGAGTTTATCTGATCAGACTTCTGATTTACTTCATCAACATACTCGTCTCCAGGTTGTCTTATCTCATAATTAACCGTTTCCAGCCTGTTTTTACCATCATCAGATTTTATCTCCTCGAATACTTCCTGAACTATATAAAGCTTATCAAATTCCGGGCTCTTACCTCTTACTAAGACGTTTGTATCAACAGCCGCTTCCATATAGAAACTATAAACAGGAGACACATTAAAACCATAATGCCTGAAAAGAATATCTTAGCCAATTAGAAGTATTCTTAGCTTATCAGCTTGTGAGAAGAGATTTTTGTATAGACATGTTTTAAAATTTTAACTTACGTCATTAAAAATAGGTGTATCAAACAATGGTAGGACTAGGCGGACAACCTGTTTTCATTATGTCAGAGGATTCTGAACGAAGAACAGGCGAAGACGCACAGGAAAACAATATTGCAGCATGTAAATCAGTATCAAAAGCAGTTAGAACAACATTAGGTCCGAAAGGAATGGATAAGATGATGGTAGACTCCGTAGGAGACCTAGTTGTTACAAACGATGGCGTTACAATACTTGAAGAGATGGATCTCGACCATCCTGCAGCAAAGATGATGGTAGAGGTAGCTCAGACTCAGGAAGAAGAGGTAGGAGACGGAACAACCACAGCAGTAGTACTTTCAGGAGAGCTACTGAAACAAGCAGAAGAGCTCCTAGAACAGGAAATCCATCCGACCGTAATCACAAAAGGTTACAGAATGGCAAAACAGAGATCGACAGAAGTACTTGACGACATTTCAGAAAAAGTAGAGATAGGGGACGACGATACCTTAAGAAAGGTAGCGATGACAGCGATGACAGGAAAATCTGCCGAAGCATCAAGGGATTACCTTTCAAGAATCGCTGTAGACGCAGTCAACCATGTGGCTGAAGAAAAGGACGACTACTACGTCGTAGATAGAGATATGATTAAGATTGAGAAAAGCCAAGGTGGAAGCGTTGACGAAACAGAGTTAGTAGACGGAGTGATACTTGACAAAGAGAAAGTACACTCAGGGATGCCTGATAAGATAGAGAATGCAAAGATAGCAGTTATAGACGCCCCGATAGAAGTAAAGGAGACAGAGACGGATGCAGAGATAAGTATCTCTGACCCAGGGCAGATGCAGAACTTTGTAGAACAAGAAGAAGAACAGCTGAAAGCAATGGCAGAAGCAATTGCCGATTCCGGAGCGAACGTGGTTCTATGTCAGAAAGGGATCGATGATATAGCTCAACATTACCTTGCAAAGAAAGGTATAATGGCGGTGAGAAGGGTTTCATCCGGCGATATCGACAAACTAGCTAAAGCAACAAACGCAAACATCGTCACAAATGTTAAAGGTATTGAAAGCTCAGATCTCGGTGAAGCCGGATCAGTAGAGCAGAGAAGGGTAGGAGGAGACGCAATGACATTTGTCCAGGAATGTCCTGAAGCCAAATCCGTTTCAATCCTTATCAGAGGAGGTACAGAACACGTTGTAGATGAGATAGAAAGAGCGATGGAAGACGCAATCGGCGGTGTTACCTCAGCACTTAGACATGGAAAAGTTGTCGGTGGAGGCGGCGCAACAGAGGTAGAACTAGCACAGGAGCTAAGAGATTATGCCGACTCTGTCGGAGGCAGAGAACAGCTAGCGATCAATGCTTTTGCCGATGCACTGGAGATCATTCCGAGAACACTTGCTGAAAACGCAGGATACGATCCAATTGATACGCTTGTAGAGCTAAGAAACAGACATGAGTCCGGAGAGACATGGGCAGGAATCGATGTCACAAGCGGTAAATCCCAGAAGCTGTTTGAAGAAGGAGTAGTGGAGCCAAGACAGACAAAGACACAGGCAGTACAGTCCGCATCCGAGTCAGCTGAGATGATCCTTAGAATTGATGACGTTATTGCTGCTTCCGGTAGCGGAGGCGATGAAGCAGGAGGCCCACCTCCCGGCGGAGGCGGAATGCCTGGCGGTGGAATGGGAGGTATGGGAGGAATGATGTAATTCCTTCCCTAGTAGAAGATTTCTAATCTTCGAATGGAAGCCTCCTTTCCACCACATCTTTCTTTCTATTTGTTCACTCTACAACCGTTCCTTATTAAAAAATGTTTAACCAACTTCTACCTGTGATCTACAATGACATTACCTAACGCACCGATTGAAAGAATTATTCGAAAGGCAGGAGCTGAAAGAGTTTCAGAAGATGCCGTTGAAGAACTTAAAGATGCTATCGAAGACCTTGGAGAAGAGATTGCCAGGGACGCTGTTGAGATGGCAGACCACGCTGACAGAAAAACTGTAAAGGCTTCTGATATCGATATCGCAACAAATTAGAAAGGGATAAATATGCCGAAACAGATAGAAGCAGGAAAAGTAAGGGAAGGAACCTACGTCCTGATAGACGACGAGGCTTACGAAGTAAGAAGTGTCTCAAAATCATCTCCAGGAAAACACGGGAGCGCCAAGGCTAAGATAAAGGCTAAAGGTGTATTCGACGGGAAAAACAAGCATGTAACAAAACCTGTCGACTCAATGATGATGTCTCCAGAGATTAACAAGAAAGTTGGACAGGTAGTCTCAATTGAAGGAGGTATCGCACAGGTTATGGACATGGACACCTACGAGACAGAGGAAATGGAGCTACCGGACGATCTTAATGCCGGAGAAGGAGATGAAATAGAGTTTAAAGAAATAGAGGACAGGAAGCTAGTACTGGGGCTTAAAGAGTAGCCTCACTTTTTTTCTTTAATAATTTTGAGAAATTTAATATCGAAGTTTTAATACATGGAAAAGTAATAACCAATTATGGAATGGGAAAAACTAAGGGACGAGCTAGTACAAGAATTTTATCCGGAAGATGAAGAGCTAGAGCAGATGAACCGTAGGTATAGGGAGATATCTGATTTTATAAAGAGCAACTTTGGAGTAAAGACTCATTTTGCCGGCTCAGCATCAAGAGCTACATGTATGAAAGGGGATAGAGATATCGATGTATTTGTGCTATTTCCTGAGGATACAGAGAAACAGAAACTTGAGGAAAAAGGACTTGAGATAGGGGAAGAGGTTTTCAAACATTTCAACGGCGACTACCATGTTGAGTACGCCGAACATCCTTATACTAAAGGCGAAGTAGATGGCCATGAAGTAGAGGTTGTTCCCTGTATAGATACTGATCCTGAAGATATTCAGAGCAGCGTAGATAGAACACCTCACCACTCCAGATGGGTGGATGAAAAGCTCTCAGAGGAACAGAGGAAAGACGTAGTACTTTTGAAAAAATTCCTAAAATCAAACGGGCTTTATGGATCCTCGCTAAAGGTTCAAGGATTCTCCGGATATGTATGTGAAGTTCTTATCAGCTATTACGGAGATTTTATCAGCCTAATAGAAAATGCAGAACAGTGGCGTGAGAAAAAAGTTTTAGATCCTGAAGAACACCATGACGGCGATCTACCTGACAGCCTTGAATCAAAGTTCAGCCGGTCAAATATGATACTTATAGATCCTGTTGATCCTGAAAGGAATGCGGCCTCAGTGCTGACAAAAGAAAACTTTTCAAAATTTATACATCTGTGTTGGAGGTTCAACAGCGACATGGATAAACGGTTTTTCCATAAAGAGAATAAGGAGCACACAGAGTTCCAGATAAAACAGGAGCTGAAGAAAAGAGCCGATATACTGGTTCTGGAGCTCGATACCATAGATGAAGTGGATGATATAATCTATCCGCAGATGAGGAAAACGGTAAGCAGAATCAAGATGGAGCTTGAAGATCATGAATTTAGAGTATTTAACTCAGGATTTCATGTAGGCACAGAGATAAGGATTTACTTCGAGCTGGAGAGAGAACTTCCGGAGATAAAGAAGAAGAAAGGCCCTAAACCGTTCCACGGGACCGATCATATGGAAGAGTTCAGCTCTAAGTACCAGAATACCTATATAGAAGGAGACAGGTTGACTGCAAAGGTTGAGAGGGAGTTCACGGACGCAAAAGAGCTTTTACAGAGCTTTCTTTCAGGAGATTTAAAATCAAAAGGGATACCTAACCGGATATCTACGGAGATGAAAGAGTTCAGATTTACAGATCCTTTATCCTCAGACCAGGAATGGTTAAATTACTTAGGTGAAGAGTTTAAGATAGAACACAATCAGGTGAACAAATAATGGGAGATATTAATGTTTTTGTCGGGCTTTCAGGCGTTGGCAAAGGAACGGTACTTGAGGAAGCTATGCTTTTAGCCGATAACGATTATAAAATCATTAACTACGGAGACAGGATGCTAGAAATCGCAAAGGATGAAGAACTGGTCGATTCAAGGGACGAGATAAAGAAGCTCAGCCCTGAAGACAACAAAAGAGTTCAGAGAGAGGCTGCAGAATCGATTTTTGAGGATTCAGAGGAGGAAGATGTAATAGTTGAGACACATGCAGCCATTCAGACGCCTTTCGGATATATCCCGGGACTTCCAAAATGGAGTATCGAAGAGATGAATCCTGAGAAAATTATAATGCTTCAGGCAGATCCTAAAGAAATTTACAGTAGAACCAAAGAGGACGATTCTCGTGAGAGAGAACACGAAGAAGTTGAGCAGATAAACGAATATCAGAGCGTAGCTAGGGAGATGGCCTCCACAGGCGCCGTACTTACCGGAGCCTATCTGACAGTGATAGAAAACCCTGACAAGGGAGTTGAACAAGCAGCTGAAGAGCTTGTTGAAGTTCTAAGGAGCTAGCCTCCGTACCTTATTTTCTCTATTCTAGTTTATCTCTTCATAGTACTTAGGCGATACTACGAAAAGGTACGTATTCATAACCGTAGATATCATTCTCCCAACTATAAAACCTATATAGCCTAACTTTTCAAGCATCCCTGAAGAAAGTACTGCCATGATAAGCAGTAGTACAGATACTACTAATAGGACTGTAACCTCCTTCGAATTATCTTTCGATGTGTTCATAGATAATTTAAAACTCTTTCCTAGAGAAACATCTTCAAGCAGTGTAACAGGTAGGAAATAGACAACAAAAGTTACAGCCATTATGCCTATAAATGCTACAACCGAAGTAACAAGTAGATAGATAATGCTACCGGTCAGAACGGATGCCTGGAAACCTATTGCTACAAAGAACGCAAGCCCGATTGAGAGAAACATAAAGCCTAACGTCACTTTTAACATCTTTGCGGACTCTTCAAACACATCCAAGAATGACTTTTTAAGTAAGCCGTCACTCCAATCATTTTTAACCATAGATACGACCATTAACGCAGCATACAACGCTGTATAGCTCATCAAGAATATTGCTACGGTTATAAAACCTAGAAACTGGAAAGGCGTCATCAGCTGAAACAGCTCCATAAATCTATCCACTACTAAAACTATGAATAAAGAGCTAATAAGCGCTACGAAAACCTTAGGCACGAACAGCTGTGGCTTCTCAAACAGCAGATAAAAGCTCTCGTAAAGTATATTCTGGATATCTGTCATGTTACAGTTTAACATTTTCCACGAGATATTTTAACTACTTTGATATATCGGATGTAGTACGTTGTATTCATTAATTTGTTACTTTGGTCTAACTACAATATTTGCCGTTTTTAGCCATGTAGACGAGCGGATTTAAACCTTAAGGTTATAAGAGTTACCTCAGACTGTTTTAACATATGGCGAGCCTTTGGGACATCGGCAAAAGTAGCGAAGAAAAGCTCGCGGATGAATGGAAAACCAACGGAGAGTTTCAGGAAATGGTAGATCAGCACCGCCACAAATTCGAGGAACAGTTCCAACAAAACATGAGCGACGAAGTTCCGACACATCCTTACAAGGTCTACAGAAATATAGTCGAATCAAACGACCTAAGCGACGAGGAGAAAGTGGTTCTTGAACATATGAAAGACGAGTTCTCTGATGAATGGCAACAGCTAAAGAATCAGGGCTCAAACTAATTCATCCGCAAGCGGGGTCGGGAGGGGGTTCCGACCTTTTTCTTTCATTAGTTAAAGGGGATAGATAATGGATAAAACTGATAAAATCGGCCAGGAAATAGAAGATAACGGTTTTGACGGCTTTCTACTACAAGGAAATAATTCAAGCACCGACCTATACTATTTAACAAGTTTTGAGGCGCCGGATAGCTTTACATACCTCAGAGCACAAGGAAAAGACATAATTCTAGTATCGCCTCTTGAAAAAGGAAGAGCCGATGAAGAAGCCGAAGTAGATGAAGTAGTAAGTACATCGAGGTATAAGAAAGGAGATAATAGAGAAGACCAAGATGCAAAGAGAGATATCCTTAAACAGTTTTTGGAAGACTATGGTGTGAAAAAGCTGGAAGTTCTAGAAGATTTTCCGTTAGGGACAGCTGAAAAGATCAGATCCAAAGGCATAGAGATAGGAACTGTAGAAAACAAGGTAATCGAGGCAAGAAAGATTAAATCGAAGCAGGAGGTAGAATACCTGAGAGAATCTCAGAAAGCTACAGAGAGAGCGATGGAAAAGGCTAAATCAATGATAGAAAAATCGGATGTAAAAGTGGGTAAACTGTATTACGAAGGAGAAGTTTTAAGCTCCGAGAAAGTTAAAAGGGAGATCAAGATATTCTTACTAGATCAAGGCTATCAGCTACCTGAAGAAACGATAGTTGCGTGTGGAAGAAACTCCGCTAAACCACATGATACAGGTGAGGGAGTTCTGGAAGCAGGAGAGCCTATAATTGTTGATATATTCCCAAGGAGTGGAGAGAAGTACTTCGGTGACATGACCAGAACATTTGTGAAAGGTGGAGCTCCAGAGGAACTGAAAAAGATGAAACAAGCAGTGCTTGAAGCTCAAGAAGAAGCTTTCAAACTGCTTAAACAGGGACCGACTGTGAAAGCCAGCGAAGTTCACGGGAAAGTCTGTGAAGTATTAGAAGAACACGGATACAGAACATTAAGAAGTGATCCTGATACAGATTCAGGGTTTATACATTCAACAGGGCATGGAGTCGGGCTGGACCTCCACGAAGCTCCAAGAATCGGGGACAAAAATGAAGATCTGGAGCCCGGAATGGTTGTAACCCTCGAACCAGGCCTCTACATACCGGATATTGGAGGCATCCGTTTAGAAGATATGATATTAATAACAGAAGACGGATACGAGAACTTCAACGAAATGAGTAAAGAGATGAGGATAACATAGTAATATCGCCTTCTAAAACTATTTTGTAACAATTATTACAAAAAGCTAAGAGAAAACCAAAGTTAAAGATACTAAAGTTCTGTTACGACCTTCATCAATTTTATTGAAAAACTCGTCAAGAATGATACTCCAAGATATCTTTTTAATTATACTGATCTGATATCTCTAGAAGTCAATTATATCAGATTTCCCTCCCTTTCTCCGCATCCTTGACTATCCAATCAACCAATGTCCCTGTATCAGAACTGCTTCCAACTATAACACCAATTCCGCGTTGATCTTCAAACTCATCATCATTAGCAGATAATGATGCAATTTTTGACTTCCGTTCGAAAGGAAACTCTTGCTCCACTTCATAGAATTCTGCCCGGACAGTGTTATCCTCACTAGTTGGAGGACGCACATGAACTTCAACCCATTCAGACGGAACCGAAACTGTATCATCGCTAGCTAAGCCTTGTCGATCACTACCTGAACTTTCTATTCGTGCTAATTCAACCTCACCTGACCGACAAATAGCACCATATCCGTTATTATCACTATTCAAACCAAAACCAAAGTATCCTGCTACTTGATCAGAAGTAGGTACGTACATGAGTGCGTGAACCTCTTCACCCTCTTCCGGGTAGTCTTCTAGACCATCCCCCGGCAAGGAAACAATAGATTCCCCCGAATTACCATCATCTGAACGAGCAAGTGCAAAGCTACCTTCTACCACATCCGACTCCATCCTAGAATATTGGCCCGTTTCACCCGAGTAATAATCAGATATTTCTTCTCCATCATCGTAAGGTCCTTCTGAGCCTTCATCTGCATCCTCAAAGTTATCGACTACAGTTTCAGATACTCCTCCTATAAAAGTTTCTTGTAATGTGCTGATTTCTCCTGCTACTTTGACTTTTAGTCTTCTGTAGTCTTCTTCGCTTTTGTCTATCCATATTTGGTGTTCGTCTTCTTCTCCTTCTTCAGGTTCTTCTTCTCTTGTTGGTAAATCTAATCTTTCTTGAGCTTGGATTCTATCTGCTATTAAACGAGCAATATTATTGACTTCATTACCATGTGCATTGATATCGCCTTCTGCACCGATACTTAACTCTTCATCTAAATCAGCTGATTCGCTACCAGTCTGAAAACTCAAAGAATCACTTTTAATATCTAAAGCCGAAGAAGGAGACAAACTTAAAGCACCTAAACCTAGTGCCCCAGCACCAGCCTTCTTCAAAAAGCTCCTACGTGACATACCATTATCAGAAGATTTATTCCTGTCAGAAAAGTTTTCCTGATTCTTATCCACAATAACTCTATTTTTCTTTACCTCTTCAAGCTCCTCTCTCAACTCTTCTGTTCTCTCCTCGACCCTCTGATCAATTAACTGCCTAACTCT